>Ga0310123_10000475_pt1 | contig 35919 bp, 36 predicted proteins | sample CB6_AW_1057_MG_FD_203505 | JGI IMG/M metagenome (GOLD analysis project Ga0310123, IMG submission 203505) | Marine microbial communities from Western Arctic Ocean, Canada - CB6_AW_1057 | ecosystem: Environmental > Aquatic > Marine > Oceanic | place: Canada: Western Arctic Ocean | collected... | reverse complement strand
GTAGAGGTCAGTCATGATGATAAGGGTGTCATTTGGCCAGAGGCGGTTGCGCCATACCAGGTTCATCTGTTAGAATTAGGCAAAATTTCCGCTAGCAAGATTTACGAGAAACTTAAAGATAAAGGAATTGAAGTTTTGTATGATGATCGTCCAATTTCTCCCGGTGAGAAATTTGCCGATGCTGATCTTATAGGAATCCCTTATCGTTTAGTCGTTAGTGAAAGAAATGCGAAGAAAGTGGAAGTAAAGGCACGCGGTGCTAAAAAAACAAAGTTATTGACCGAAAAGGAATTAATTAAATGGCTAACCTCCTAAATTATTTTGCAAAAGATGTTGGTATCGACCTGGGAACAGCTAATACACTTATCTATTTATCCGGCAAGGGTATCGCTGTTAATGAAGCCTCTGTAGTATCTATTAATAATAAAACCAATCACATCTTAGCGATTGGTCATGAAGCTAAAAAAATGATGGGCCGTACACCGGCTCATGTTGATATAATTAGACCATTAGTTAATGGGGTTATTTCTGACTTCGATATGACTCAGGAAATGCTCAAGAATTATCTTCGTCGAGTAACGGGAGGTAATCTTCGCAACTATCGACGAGCAATCATCGGGGTTCCTAGTAACTTAACCGAGGTTGAGAGAAAGTCTGTCGAGGATGCGGTAGTAGGAGCGGGTGTGGGCAAGGCCCTTTTAATAGAAGAACCTCTGGCCGCTGCCTTAGGAGCTCGTTTACCAATTAATGAGCCTACAGCCAACATGCTGATTGACATTGGTGGTGGTACAACCGAGATCGCTATCATCTCTATGGCCGGTACGGTTACTTCTAAGAGTCTGAAGATAGCAGGTGATCATCTTAATGATGATATTATTCGTTTTGTTCGAGATGAGTTTCGCCTTATCATTGGTGAACCAACTGCTGAAGAGCTTAAGATTAACATCGGTTCAGCTATGCCTTTAGAAGAAAAGGTAGAGATGTCTATTCAAGGACGTGATATTGCTACAGGCTTACCCAAAGAAGTTGTTATTAGAGACTCTCAGATTAGAACGGCTATTGGTCGTTCACTAAAGACTATTATTGAGGCTATAAGGGAGGTTCTGGAAATCGCTCCACCAGAGTTAGCTGGCGATATTCTTCGTCGGGGAGCTTATCTCTGTGGTGGGGGAAGCTTGTTACGTAGCCTTGATGAATTAATTGCTCAAGAGCTTTCTATTGCAGTTCATGTCGTTGATGATCCTTTAACCTGTGTTGTTAGAGGAACTGGTATAGCAATTGAAAACTTTGAGCAGTATTCTCCAATTCTTAGTCATCCTCTTATCCCAAAGAACATCAAAATTTAGTTGACTGGCACATTTTGTGTGGTATATTATCAAAAGTTCTTTTTACTGTTTTTAAGGAGAGGATGATGTATAGACGGCAACAAGCCAAGCTTTTAAAAGAGTGGGATGACTTTTATTCTTCAGTCTTTGATATTAACTTTGATAAAAAAAGACTAAAGGGCTTTTTACTACCAAGGCCTAGATTGGATTATAAAGAGTTAATGTTGATTCCTGAGGGATTAACATTGGGAGAGGCTTTTGATGTTTGTACTGAATATTTTCCCATATATACTCAGTATAATAATCTTGACGAACAGGTCTGTAACAATGATAGAGATTGTCAGTTTGCTTATGCAATTAGATTCAATGAGAGTCAGGAGCCGCATGATAAGGCTATACGTCTCTTATCACCGGTAAAGCTGAGAAGAAATCATTGTTTGAGCATGACTCTATTAGAGCGACTGATTTACGGTCTTAAATTCTTTATCGATACTGGTAGTCATCTAGATCTTAAAAACATTACTGTTTGTGCTGGATCAAGAGATAGTTGTGGTGAAGTTCCTTTCATCTACACCTATAATGAAAAAACAGTTTATATTAAAACAGCTAGTCCTTATGAGACAGACTCCAATGTCTATGCTCGGCAGGTCTTTCTTTAAACCCCGTCTTTTCAGATGGGGTTGTTTTTTTGTATAATACACACACTATGCGTTACCTTGCTCTAATTATAGTAATCTTTTCCTTGTGGTTTTTTGCTGGATCTTTTATTAATGATGTTAAAAATGATTCGATTTCTAGTCTCCACAAGATTATTCTTTGGCCTCAATTGTGGGTTAAGGGGTTGATCTCACCAGCTCTTACCCAGCAACAACAGAAAGAACTTCAACTAGAGAATAAGAATTTGAAAGCTCGTCTTTGGCAATTAGAAAAGACACGACCAAGTACTAACTCTAATATTGTTTCTGCGAATATTCACTCGCGATACCCTTTTAATGACAAAAGTATAATCAGTATTAATGTAGGAAAACAGGCTGGTATTAATATTGATATGGTGGTGACGGTTAAGGAAGGTTTATTGATTGGCAAGGTGGTTAAAGTTTTCTCTCGACATAGCTTAGTGAAGACTATCTTTAATCCTGATTGGCAACTTCCTATCAGAATAGGCGAGGATGAAATAGAATCTCTCTTAACCGGTGGTTCTGATTTGAAGGTGACTTTAATTTCTAAAGATAAAAAATTAGTTGATGGGGCCAGAGTCTTTGCTGCTAGTAAAGATTTTCCTTATGGCCTCACTATCGGTGATTTAGAAATATTAGAACCTAGTTCATCGGCTGGTGTTTTTCATGAGGCGGTGGTTAAGGTTCCTTATAATCTCAATGAACTAAGTAATGTTCAAGTTTTAAAAAAATGGTAAGCTTTATCTCTCAAACTGTTTTGGTAACGATGGCTGCTTTATTACAGCAAACAGGATTTATTCAAATTCTAGGCACTAATTTGAATTTGGCTTTGCTAATATTAGTACCGCTAATTTTTGTTATGCGTCATTGGTTAGCTTACCCCACGCTTGTTCTATGGGGAGCTCTTTTACTAAGCTCATCATCTGGCATTGATAAGGTAGTCTTAATATTCTCTTTATTACTACTAGCCAGTTTTGTTCTCAGCAAGGTACTTCCTTGGCAACCATTCTTTAACAACTTTGTTTTTATCATTGTTATTACCGTTATCATTAATCTTCCTCACTTCTTTTTATCAGTCCTACTAATCAATGTTGTTTTAGGGATGGCAAGTTATTATCTAATACGTCAAATTTATGCCTAGAAAACCAGATTTAAATATTGAAGATGTTTCTTTTCATGACTGGGAGTCAACTTATGACAAGTTAGAGGTCTCTCTATCTAGCAGGGTCTTTAAAGGCCTCACTATTGTTTTAATAATTGTTTTTGTAGTTTTTTTTGGGCGCGTTATATATCTAAATATAGGTAAGGGGGAGTTCTATCAAGCTCGAGCAATTGCCAATGTTAATAAAGATATTGATACTCCTACCAGCCGAGGCATTATCACCGATCGCTTTGGAGAGTCTTTGGTAGAGAACATTCCTACCTTTAGTTTAAGTTTAAATATGGCTGATTTTTTTAGAGACTCTGAGTCAGTGATAAAGAACCTTAAGAAAATAGCTGGTATTATCGAAGTTCCAGCTAGTGAATTAGAAAAGATGGTTAAAGAAGTTAATTTAGAAAGAGTTAGCGAAGTCATTCTTGACCCAGACATTACAGTAGAACAAGCTGTTAAGCTTCGATCTTTGAAGCTAGAAGCTTTTAGAGTTAACAATGCCTTTCGCCGCTACTATCCTGACAAGAAGATCTTCTCTCATGTTTTAGGTTATGTAGGGGTAGCTGATGAGGGAGATCAGATTATTGGTAAGACTGGCCTAGAAGCCTCCTATGATGACCTATTAAAAGGTCAGGTTGGTAAGAGGACTATCTATCGTGATGTGAAGGGTAAAACGCTTGATGAAAAAGTCATCGCTAAGGCCAAGCCAGGCTTTCAATTAAACACCACTATTGATGCTGGCCTACAAAGATTTTTTTACAAACGCTTTAAAGAACAACTTAATCATCTTAATAGAACCTCGGGCGTTGGTATTGCTATCAATCCCCAAAATGGTGAGATCTTATCATTAATTAACTTTCCTAGTTTTGATAATAATGAGCCAGCTAAGTATTTAAATTCTCACAACCTACCTTTGTTCAATAGAGCTGTCTCAGGAGTTTATAGTCCCGGCTCTACCATCAAACCTTTTGTGGCTCTAGCAGCTCTTAATGAGAAGGTAGTTACACCAGTTGATGAGTTTTATTCTAAAGGTTATCTTGAGCTCCCTAATCCTTATCATCCTGATAAACCTAGTATATTCCTAGACTGGAAAGCTCACGGTTCAGTCAATATGTTTTCCGCCTTAGCTAGATCAAGCAACGTTTATTTCTATATTGTCGGAGGTGGTTTTGGTGAGACGAAAGGATTGGGAATAGACAGGCTACAAAAATACTGGAAAATGTTTCATTTAGGAAAAAAGACTGGTATTGATATTCCAGCAGAGAAAGTGGGTTTCTTTTATACTCCAGAAGAGAAGGAAGAGAAGATGGGTGATATTTGGAGAATTGGTGATACTTATAACGTCAGTATCGGTCAGGGTAACCTGGCAATGACACCCTTACGTTTAATCACTTCTATAGCTACTCTTGCTAATAATGGCAAGGAGTATCGTCCTTACATAGCTAAGAGCATTGTTGATGAACGCTCTAATATTGCTCGGTTGAATATTAAAAAGAAAGTTCTAGATTATTCCAAGCTAGAGCCAATCATCTATGAGGTTAAAAAGGGCCTTAGAGACGCAGTTAGCAAGCCTTATGGTACAGCGCGGTGGTTGGCCGACCTACCTTTCAAAGCATCAGGTAAGACTGGTAGTGCTCAGTTTGCTAACAATACCAGGACCAACGCCTTTTTTGTTGGCTATGCTCCTTCTGATAATCCTGAGATAGCTATTATAGTTTTGATAGAAAATGCTCGAGAGGGTAGTATAAACACACTACCTATCGCGAAAGATACTTTGTGGTGGTATTATATGAACAGAATTGCTAGCAAAAAAAATGAGTAAACTAATTATTGCCAACTGGAAAATGAATCCTGCTACTGTTGAAGAGGCGGTTGAACTGGCTCGGGCCACCGATCAGGAGCAGCTGATTATCTGCCCACCTTTTATTTTTTTAGAAGAGTTATCGAAGATTATAGACAAAGGTCAGTTAGGAGCTCAAGACTTATTTTGGGAGGGTGACACAGGAGCTTTCACAGGAGAGATATCTCCTGAAGAGTTAAAAAATCTTGATGTCACACACGTTATTATTGGTCATTCTGAAAGACGACAAAATCTTGGAGAGACTAATGAGATGATAGCTAAGAAGATAGCGACCGCTATAGAGACTGGTCTCATACCTATTCTTTGTGTAGGAGAGACTCTTGAACAAAAAGAAGCTGGTCATAGAGAGGTTGTCATACAAGAAGAGATTACGGTAGCTTTGGATGGTGTTGAATCCGATCAACCTATCTATATTGCTTATGAGCCTATCTGGGCTATTAGCACCAATCCTAATGCTGAGCCAGATAAACCAGAAAACACCTTAGAGGTTATTAGTTTTATTAAAAAAGTTGTTCAAGAAGTTAATCCAGAGATTCTTTCTCAGCTTAAATTCCTTTATGGAGGATCGGTCAATTCCAAAAATGCTTCAGAGTTTTTACAACATGATGAGATTGAGGGTGCTTTGGTAGGCGGGGCTAGCTTACAACCAGAAGAGCTAAAAAAGATTTTCATAGAGATTAATCAAATTTGACTTTTGCCATTTATTAGGCTACAATAGGATTGGAATGAGTGCAGTCGTTTACGGCACCTCTCCTATATGTTGGTAAAGCTGCGTCCCTAGGGCGCAGTTTTGCTTTATAGGGTTGCAAAATAGAACTTATTATTCATAATAAAAGACGGAGCTGTAGTAGAGTACTCATTTAAAACATATAGAATTGGAGGTCACCTCTACAGCTCCACTCCAGATCTCTTGAATTAATTTTGAGATATGTGGAGTTATGTTTGAGACCAATGTTAAACTGAGCGATCATAGCAATTATAAAATTGGCGGTGAGGCTCAGTATTTTTTTCAATCCAATAAAGTAGAAGAAATCATTAAGGCAGTTAAAAAGGCTAAGCAAGAAAAACTGTCTATTTTTGTTTTAGGCGGTGGTACCAACCTACTCTTTGACGATCAGAAGTTTGAGGGATTGGTTATCAAGCCAACCATGAACCAGCTACAACAAGATGGTAATCAAGTAACTGTTGGGGCCGGAGTATTGATTAGTGATCTATTAGATTTTGTGGCTGATAAGGGCTTAGCAGGATTAGAGTGGGCTGGTGGTTTACCAGGCTTTGTTGGTGGCGCTGTTAGAGGCAACGCCGGAGCTTTCAAGGGTGAGATCAAAGATTCCATCATAGAAGTTACTAGTTTAAATATTTCAGGAGCCGAGCCCCAAATCATTAAGAGAGACAATCATGATTGTGATTTTAATTATAGAAATAGTATTTTTAAAGAGAAGGCCGGACAAGAGATTATTCTAGAAGCAGTTTTTGCTTTGGAGCCTGGTAACAAAGAAGAGATTCAAAAAGCCATTGATGATAAGATGGCTTGGCGTGAGGCACGGCAACCGTTAGATCATCCTAATATTGGCAGTATCTTTAAAAATGTTGATTGGCACTTAGTTCCTAAAAAGTGGCAAGAAGATGAAGAGCTAAAGAGCCATCTTAAAACCGACCCTTTTCCAGTCCTACCTGCTGCTACTTTGATTGATAAAACCGATCTTAAAGGAGAGAAGGTTGGTGGCGCTATGGTTTCTACAAAACATCCTAACTTTATCATTAACTCTAACAACGCCTCGGCTGAAGATGTTAAAGCTCTTATTAAGATAGTAAAAGAGAAAGTTCATGATAAATATGATATCTGGTTAGAAGAAGAGGTAATGATTGTTAAATAAAAAAAGACCCTCATTGCAAGGGTCTTTGGCTGGATCGGTCGGTGAAGCTGTTGCTTTATGTCAATGCACAAAGCGACATCATTACCCACATCACTACAGCCATTGGTCCGAAAAAGATAAAGCCATTCACCTTACCTGTTTGCTTTTCTTTTTTTTGTCGAACTCTACGACAGAGCTCAACCATCCCTCTTTCGTAGTCGTTTTTTGGTTTGACGGGCTGGAGAGCTAAGTCTCCCAGCTCGTTTTCAAGTTGGTCAAACCCTCTTGAAAAGATGGCAATTATCGTCAAGATGATCGCCAAAACTGCTAAAGTAAAAGTCATGGTTGCTCCTTAATTGAGTTAAACAGTATTAATTTACTAAGCACATTATAGCATATTAAAACCATTTGTCAATATGTATATGTTGTGGTACTATAATGGCGTGAGAATAATTATCAAGACAACAAACTTGGAATTAACTCCAGCACTTAATGAGTATATTGAGACCAAGTTATGGTCTCTTAATAAATTTGTAGATAAGTGGGATATTGAAGGAGCTGTAGAAGCTAAGGTGGAAATTAGTAAAACTACCAAACATCACAAAAAAGGTAATATCTATCGTACCGAAGTTAGCCTTGCTCTTCCAGGTAAGATAATTAGAGCCCAACGGGAGGAGTGGGACATCCGAGTGGCTATTGATAGAGTTAAGAGAAAACTGCAACAAGAGATCAAAAAACACAACGATCTTCAACGCGATTACTAGCTCTTACTTTTTCTTTTTACCCTGTTATACTCTAAGTCTTGAGCAGCGTTATTTATGTTTAAAAAACTATTTAAAAAATTTTCTCCTGACAAAAAATTAGGAAAGATTGTTCAACAAATTAACGCTTTAGAAAAGCAGTTTGAGCAACTATCAGAAGAACAACTAAGAGATGCGAGTAACAAGCTCCGTCAACGAGTTCAGTTAGGTGAAAGTCTAGACAATTTAATACCAGAAGCTTTTGCTCTAATTAGAGAGACTGCTAAGCAGACTTTAGGTCAGCGGCATTATGACGTTCAATTAATGGGTGGTATTGCTTTGCATCAAGGCAAGGTTACCGAAATGATGACTGGTGAGGGTAAGACTTTGGCCTCTACCTGTCCTATTTATTTAAATGCTTTAACTGGCAAGGGTGCTCATGTTATTACCGTTAATGAATACTTAGCAAAGCGTGACATGGTTTGGATGGGTCAGATCTATCATCTTTTAGGTCTTAAGGTATCTTGCTTGGCTCACGACACCGCTTATATATACGATCCAGAATTCAAGATTGAATCTGAAGATAAAAAAGAAGTTGATCAGGACAGAGATGAAACTGGTAGTTTCTTAGTTCACGAAGAATACCTTCGACCAGTTAGTCGTAAGGAGGCTTATCAAGCTGATATTGTTTATGGTACTAACCATGAATTTGGTTTTGATTATTTGAGAGATAACTTAGCTAGTAGTACTGGCAACCAGGTTCAGGGAGATTTTGCATTTGCTATTATCGATGAGGTCGATAGTGTCCTAATAGATGAAGCTCGCACACCACTAATCATTTCCGCTCCTGATGCAGAATCAAGCGCTTTTTATAAAGTTTTTGCTCGTGTTGTAGCCCATTTGAAACCCGAAGAAGACTATGTGGTCGAAGAAAAACTTCGAGCCGTTAACATCACCCAGGAGGGTATTGATAAGGTTGAGAAAGAATTAAATATAAAGGATCTTTATTCTTCAGAGAACATTCGTCTTAGTCATTACTTGCAGGAGACTCTTAAGGCTCAAGGGCTTTTCCAATTGGATAAAGACTACGTTGTTAAGAATGGTGAAATTATTATAGTTGATCAGTTTACTGGTCGTTTAATGCCGGGTCGTCGTTACTCAGCTGGTCTACACCAGGCCTTAGAGGCTAAGGAAGGAGTGCGGGTTCAGAACGAGTCTCGTACTTACGCTCAGATTACTATTCAGAACTACTTCCGTTTATATAAAAAGATTGCTGGTATGACCGGTACAGCTCAAACTTCAGCTGAGGAGTTTATTAAGGTTTATGGCTTAGATGTTGTTAGCATCCCTACCAACAAACCTTCTGCCAGAAAAGATATGCCGGATGTTATTTATAAAACTAGAAAAGCTAAGTATGATGCCTTGGTTAAAGAGGTTAAAAGAATTAACGAGACTGGTCAGCCAGTTTTGATTGGTACAGTTTCTATTGAAAACAATGAAGAGGTTTCTGCCTTGCTGGATAAAGCGGGTATTAAGCATGAGATGTTGAACGCCAAGAAACATGAGCAAGAAGGTAAGGTCATCGCTCAGGCTGGAAAGTTAGGGTCAGTGACTGTTGCTACCAACATGGCTGGTCGTGGTGTTGATATCGTGTTGGGTGGTAATCCATTTGATTCTGAAAAGGCTGAAAAAGTTAAAGAGTTAGGTGGTCTTCATGTGGTGGCTACTGAGAGACATGAAGCTCGTCGTATTGATAACCAGTTACGTGGTCGTGCTGGTCGTCAGGGTGATCCAGGATCTACCCAGTTTTATCTTTCTTTAGAAGATGATGTTTTACGTATCTTTGGCGGTGAGCGAGTACAAAATATTATGGAATCCTTAAAGGTTCCAGAAGACATGCCTATTAGTGCCAAGCTGATTAGTAAATCAGTAGGTCAGGCACAGAGCAAGATTGAGGGTATGAACTTTGATGCTCGAAAACACTTATTAGATTATGACGATGTTCTTAACAAGCAGCGTACGGTTATCTATCAACGTCGCCAAGAATTATTAGAGGCAAAAGCTCATCCGCAAGTTTTAAGTGTATTGGACATGCTTTGGATGAACCACTTAGAGAATATCGAAGCTCTTATGGATGCTGTTCGTATTCGAGCTTATGGTCAACATGATCCATTGGTAGAGTTTCGTAGAGAGGGTCATATTATGTATCAGCAGTTGATTGTTGATTTTGAAGACTGGGTGAAAGAGAATGCTGATAAGTTAGATGAGGTGGTCGAAGAGATTCCTCTACCAGCCAAACCTTTGCCTGAGAGTGATAAAAAAGTGGGCCGAAACGACCCCTGTCCTTGTGGTAGTGGCAAGAAGTATAAAAAGTGCCACGGCGCTTAAACTATTTAATTAGAAGATAATACCAGTTTCTACTAGCACCGTTAATATCAACACTAGCGGTGTTTCTTATTGTTATCTCAATCTTATTAGATCCAGCATTAATAGTTGCTCCTACGAAGACCAAGCCAGCTTCCAAACTTTTGTGAGGGGTGAGGAAGACACGATCACCACTTTCAAGAATGACTCCGGTAGGAGGGTTAACACTGAATGTTTTGTTATTGCTACTGCTAACACTGCTACCACTGATATTAGGTGGATTTACGGCTAGCTGTCCGTTGTATATAGCGTTCATTGGAGTACCATTATCACTCACTTTAAGAGCTGTAACCTTCGCCTCCTGACCTACCGTCAAATCACCACTGAAGTGAGCATCAGCCCATTTCTTACTAGCTTGACCAACACTAGCTCCACCATCAGTACCTGGTAAAAGATCTGTATCAAAGACAGCGGCATAAGCCTTACTAGTTCCTAAGACTAATTTTCGAGAAACCTTTAGCTGTTCTTGTTCACTGTTGTAACTAAGAGTCAGATTAATCTCTACTAAATCACGACCTGGATAATCAACAAACTTTGTGAACTCTAATTTATCAACTACCACTTTATTGGTTGTTAGATCATTAATTACAAAGTTACTACCTCCTCTTCCTTTACGCACTTTTACCACTCCTTCATCAGTATAGATTATAGTAGGAGTAGTGTTTGAGCTAGAACTATTATCATCACTAGGCAGTTTTAAAACTAGATATTTTTGAGCAGTGCCTAAGTTGTCATCATCCTCATCCCAAGTTTTATTTAGATCAGTATCTTCAATTGAGTTGGTAACGACTACATGACTAGATTCACTAACCATTCGTTGGATTCTTTGCATAACAAAGCTTAACTGAGATGACACTTCATTCCTCGAAGATTGAGTAATGGTAACTCTTGAAAAAGTAACTAAAATACTAGAAAAAGATACCGCTAAGATAGCGAATATTCCAATATAAATTAGGAGTTCAATTAGAGTAAACCCAGCTCTTTTTCTCATGTCTTTAATTATAAACTAGACCGCAGTGGGATCAAAGAACAATATCAACAGGGTCTTAGTAATGGTCTTCAAATCTAGCCAAAGAGATTGGTTTTTGAGGTAGTAGCTATCAAGTTCTAATTCTTTGAGAAAAGGTAGGCTGGAGGAGCCACTTACCTGAGAAAGGCCAGTCACCCCCGTCTTAGCTAGAATTAAATGCTGGTATCTTTCTGGATAGTGAATTACTTCTTCTGGCTTATGAGGTCGGGGACCAACCAGCGTTAGTTCATTTTTTAAAACATTAATTAACTGAGGAAATTCATCAATACGAAATTTCCTCAAGAAGCGGCCGGTTTTGGTAATGCAGGGGTTTTTAGATATTTTAAAAAAAGGACCATCTTTTCTTTCATTAAGATGTAAGAGGCTAGCCTTTTCTATTGCTGGAGCATTTTTAATCATAGTACGGAACTTATAGAGTTTGATAATCTTGCCCTGACTTACCCTATCCAAACCAATAATAGCTGGCCCCTTGCTCTCTAGTTTTATAGCTAAAATAATAAAAGGTGAGAAAGGTGCTATAATAAGCAAACCTAAAATAGAGCCAATAATATCTAATATCCTTTTAGTCATGAAAATTGCTTTAGTCTACGATTATCTTAATCAATATGGAGGTGGAGAGAGAGTGCTAGAAATTTTTACAGCCATGTTTCCTCAAGCTTCACTCTACACTATTTTTTATGATCAACAGAAAACTCGTCAAAGATTTAATAATACTACTATAAAGACCAGCTTCTTAGATTTCAAATTATCTAGAGATAATCATCGCTGGTTTATCCCATTAATGCCTAGAGCTATTGAGAGTTTAGATCTTGGTAATCAGTATGATCTAATTATCTCTATTGGAGCTAGTTATGCTCGAGGAATAAGTTATCAAGCTCCTACCAAACATCTTCACTACTGCTTCACTCCTTTGCGTTATGCTTGGGAGGATCGTTATATTCCGCCTCAGATAAAGAATTTTAATTTTCTCACTCGACCTTTACGAAACTATCTAAAACAATGGGATTTCAAAGTTGCTCAGAAGCCCGACAAAATATTAACCATCTCAGATTATATTTCTAAGAGGATCAGGAAATGTTATGGGCGTTCAGCAGAAATATTACACCCACCTTTGAATACTAAGATTTTTTACCTTGATTCCCATATAAGAAAACAAAACTACTTCCTCGCTGCGGGTAGACTACTCCATTACAAAAAATTTGATTTAGTTATTAAGGCTTTTAATAAACTAAAATTACCTCTAAAAATTGTTGGTCAGGGTCCAGAGGCAGATAGGTTAAAAAAACTAGCTACCTCTCCCAAGATAGAGTTTTTAGGTTTTGTAAAAAGTGATGATCAAATGAGAAGGCTTTATGCAGGTGCTCGAGCCTTCATCTTTCCTCAGGTAGAAGATTTTGGTCTGGTTGCTGTTGAGGCTCAAGCTTGTGGTACTCCTGTCATTGCTTTTGCTCAAGGAGGAGCTTTAGATATCGTTAATCATGGTCAAAATGGTCTGCTTTTTGCTCAACAAACCCCGGAATGCTTAGCCTATACTGTTAAAGAATTTTCTAATTACAAATTTGATGCCAAAGTTATTAATCAGTCTGTTGAAAGGTTTGCGGTTAGAAATTTTAAACTTGCCCTTGTCAAACACTTAAAAAAGTTGCAAAAAAGCTGATAATTTATTAATATTCCTAGCAATGACTCCAGAAAAGGAATTAGAACAAGAAGTCGCTCCAACCACCACTATGGTTGATGAGCCTAAGCAATTAACGGCTGTTAAAGATCAGCTCTCTCCTGAAGACAAAGTCTTGGTAGATGAGATGATTGAGGCCGGAGTTTTGTTTGGTCGCAAGCGTTCTCGTACCAATCCTAAGATGAGTAAGTTTATCTTTAGTACTCGTAGAGGTATTGATCTTATTGATATTCTACAAACTAAAGAGTTGTTAAATGAAGCTGGAGAATTTCTTAAAGAAAAAATAGAAGAAGGCGGCACTATCTTAGTAGTTAGTACCAAGCCAAATATTAAAGACTTGGTTCTTAACTTCATTGAGAAGTATAAGTTTCCTTATGTTACCGAGCGTTGGTTAGGCGGAACTCTTACCAACTTCAAGACTATTCAAAAGAGAACCGACTATCTTCGTCAATTGAGAGTTGATAAAGAGTCTGGAGAGTTGGATAAATATACTAAGAAAGAGCAGTTAATGTTAGATCGTCAATTAGAGAAACTAGAACGTCTTTTTGGTGGTATTGAAAAAATGACAGAACTACCATCCACTTTATTAGTATTCGATGTGGAAGAGCATGAGACAGCTATTAGAGAAGCTATTAGAATGAAGATTCCTATTGTTGGTTTGATTAATACTGATGGTGACCCTCGACCAATTAAGTACCCAGTTCCTTGTAACGATAATGCTCGTTCTAGTATTACTTGGATTTTGAACAAATTGGAGGTTATTTTAGATCAAGCAAAACCAACAATTGCTAAGGAAGAAAAAGAGGCAAAAGAAGAAGAAAGTAAAAAATAATTATGACTGAATTAGTTAAACAGCTCAGAAATGAAACTGGAGCCGGAGTTATGGATTGCAGAAAAGCTTTAGAGGAAGCTCAAGGTGATCTCGACAAGGCTAGAGAAATCATTCAAGAAAAAGGTTTGCTCAAGGCTACTAAGCGTGCTGGTCGTAATACTGGTGCTGGTGTCCTTGAAACATATATTCATAATAATCGCGTAGGCGTGTTATTAGAGTTGCGTTGTGAAACTGACTTTGTTGCTCGTTCTGATGAGTTCAAAAACCTAGCTCATGATTTGGTAATGCATATTGCTGCCTTGAATCCTAAAGATCTCGAAGCTCTATTAGAACAACCTTTTGTAAAGGATGACTCTCAAACAATTGATCAATTGGTCAAAGGTGTTGCTGCTAAGACAGGTGAAAACACTCAAATTGAGAAATTTTGTCGTTACGAAATATAGTTTATGTACGATTTTATTCTCCAAATATTCTTTATTACTAGTCTAGCAGTCATTATTTATTTAATGGCTCGCTCACTACCTCGCGTACAGGAGGGGGAGGGTCATATAACCATTTCAGATTATTTGGAGAAGTGGGTGGCTAAGCTGCCATTATCTAAAATAGACAACTCTCTTAATAAGCGTATCGAAAAATTTCTCAGACGTACTAAGGTTTTAGTATTAAAGCTTGACAATTCTATCAATCGACATCTTAATAAGAGGAAGGAAGATAGTGTTGAAGAAGGTTCAAGTATTGATTTAGTTAATCAACTTAACAAAAAGGAAGTAAAGAAAGGGTAGGTACCGAAGCGGTCAAACGGGACTGGCTGTAAACCAGTTGGCATACGCCTTCGGGGGTTCGAATCCCTCCCTGCCCACAACTAGATTATCGTTTCTTAACTTTAAGACCCTTAGCGTAATAGAAGAAGATTATCATAACGACCACCATCACGATGGTTCCATAAGTTTGCATAGTTACTAGCTCTTCAGCAAAACTTTCATAAGCTTCACCAAAGCCCCAACCGGCCATACCAAATATAATTGTTCTAAAGAAAAAGCCTAGGAATGACCAGGTTAAAAACGTCTGCCAAGGCATACGAATTACACCACAGAAAATAGAAACTATTTCAATCGGCCAGATAGGTAGAGCTCTAGACACAAACAAGGCCGTTTCATCTTTAGTCCCAACTCCAAAATATTTTTGTGCCTTAGAAACTTTTTCCCAGTTTAATTTGAAGTAGTGGCCATATTTTTTAATAATTTTTTTCCCTCCCCAATAGAAAATTATATAAACTAGCCATGCACCAGCGGTGTAGCCAATTGCACCAGGTAGGGCTATTTTTATAACAACATCCCATAAAGCTGCATTGAAAGTATGATTAGGATCGATAGCAAAGAAACCAGCTGCTATCAACATTAACGAAGAGGGAATTATAGCAATTACTGAATCAATAAAGGTGGTTAAAAGAGAAAACCAGAAGACTATTAAAGTATCGGATGCGCTTATGAGACTATGTATTAATGCTAAACTAAGATCTTCCATTGACTTAATTATATCAATTATGAGAGTCTTTAGCTAAATAGTACCTTTAAGATAACTCTTGTATAAGGAGAGTCTATGATTCTTTATCGTAACGGCAGTACTTGTCCTGAAAAGAAGATTCTTCCTTCTACGTGGGCGATCAGTGGAATGGCCTTAAGTTACTTCACTGATAGATGTGATGAAAATTTGATTCACAGAGGTGATAGAATTTTTATAATATCTTTGCCCTATCCTTCTTTTGATCAAATTGGTGATTACTTCTACATTCGTCAACGAAAGATTCCTAAAGAAGCATCCCTTCCTTTTGGTTGTGATATGGAAAAAGGATACTGGAGCTTCAACTTGTGCTACAAAGGTCCATTTAAAGTATTAGATAATCTTGATGAGACTAAGATTGGCTTAGATTTAATCCTATATCTGGATGAAGATTATCAATCTAAGGACATTTGGCCTTAACTAACAAAAGATGTTTAACACCCCTTTTAGAGGGGTGTTTTTATTAGTTATTTTACTTTACCAATCAACCTCCTTGGGCTATCATCAAAATCATGGAAAAAGGATCAGGTCAATCTTTTTCAAATAATCCGCCTCAAATTGGTAAGGAGGTTAAGGATTTTGAATTGGAAGCGTTTCATAATGAAGAAGTCAAAAATATTAAACTTTCTGGAATGAAAGGTAAGTGGGTGGTTTTGTTTTTTTATCCAGCTGACTTTACCTTTATCTGTCCAACCGAGTTAGAAGAAGCGGCTGATAATTATCAGGAATTTGAGAAATTGGGTGCAGAGCTTTTAAGTATTAGCACCGACACAGTTTTTGTTCATAAAGCCTGGCATGATAAGTCAGAGGCTATCAAGAAGATTAAGTTTCCCATGTTAGCTGATCCAAGTGGTAAAGTTTGTCGTCAGTTTGGTACTTACATTGAAAATGAAGGTTTGTCGCTTAGAGGTACCTTTATCATCGACCCCGAGGGAGTTCTAAGAGCTTATGAGATCCACGACAATAGTATTGGCCGTAGTATTCAGGAGGTGATTAGAAAAGTTCAGGCTGCTAAATTTGTTGCTGAAAATACTGGCAAGGTTTGTCCTGCTAGTTGGAAGCCTGGTCAAAAGACTCTAGAGCCTGGTCTTGATTTGGTAGGGAAGATATAAGCGCGTATAGCTCAGTGGTAGAGCGCTTCGTTGACATCGAAGAGGTCCCAAGTTCGATCCTTGGTACGCGCACAAAATGACTTTTTATCACGGCTCACCTGTTAAGGGCCTCAAACATCTCAAACCTCGTCTCGATCCCCGTCTCAACCTTAAGGGTGTTTTTGTGGCTGATGAGCCATTTGGCCCTATGATGTTTTCCCTTCTCTCTGATCGAGCTCATTCAATAGTTAAGTATGAGACTAAAAAGGGAAAGTTTATTAAAGGGAAAGTTATCACCCCCCAACCTTTAAATAAAGAGGGTTGGTTGTATGAGGTTGAGCCTAGTAAAGAGATTATTAAGGAGAGGCAGGCTGACCGTTATTATTTAACTCAAGAGACTCCTGTTACTAAAACAACTAAGGTAACGGAGAAAGAAATATTAGAGTTAGGTTGGGAAGTGATAGTTAATAAAAGAGATTTTCCTGATGAATCACCCATACAAATCATTTATGAAGCTGCTGACTTTATTATTATCAACAAACCAGCCGGTTTGTTGGTTCACCCAGTTAAGGAGGGTGACAAATCATTAGTTGACTGGTTGTTAGTTCACTATCCTTCAGTTAAAGAGGTGGGTGATAAGCCGGAGATGCGTCCGGGTATCGTTCATCGTTTAGATAAAAATACCTCGGGATCTTTATTAGTTTGTCTTACTCAAGAAGCATTCAAATACTTTAAAAAACAGTTTCAGGAAAGAACTATTAAGAAAACATATTTAGCAATAGTTCATGGAGCTCCTAAAGATAAAAAGGGAATAATTGATAAGCCAATTGGTTTAAAGAGCGGCACTACCAAGCAAACCACTTATACAGCTAGAGCTAAGATGGTTAAGGAGGCGGTTACCGAATACAGCGTGAAGCAGGAGTTTGGTGAATATTCTCTAATAGAAGCCAGGCCTTTAACAGGTAGGACTCATCAAATTAGAGTCCACTTAGCTAGCATTGGACATCCTATCGTTGGTGATCGATTGTATGGTTCTAAAAATAAGACTATTGAGCGGCAGATGTTGCACGCCGAATCTCTAGAGGTTACCGCTCCTGACGGTAGTCGGATTAATATCGCTGCCGAACCACCTCAAGATTTTCAAGACGCTATAACCTCTTTAACTGAAGGCTAATAATCTCTTTTGAGGGTGGATTATCATTTTTATAGATGAAGTAAGGGCCGCCTGACTCTTGCCAAACAAATCCTGGTGGAGCCTCAATTGAGAATTCTAAACTACCATTAACACCCGACTGCTTATCAAAAATAAAATGATACAAGCTAATTTTTTGTTTTTTAAGATGTATTTTTTCAGGATTCTTATACCTCAACTCCAGCTTTTTTGTTTTACCAGCTGGTACATTAAACCAGGTATCAAAGACTTGTTTACCAAACTGCTCTCCGTTTTCAATAGCAGTCACATCAGGATCCGTTTTATAACCTCTTTTGTAATTAACTAGAGGCTTTATTTTTTTCTTACTATCTCCACTAATATCTATTAACTTAGATCCAAGTGGAGCGAGAATTTGAATATAGTTTTGGTTAGTTTTTCTGTACCAGGAGTCTTCTTCATTTTGGCCGGTGTGGGAGCGGGTAATGATCAAAGTATTAAATATCTCTCCCTTATTATTTATCTTACTCGCTAGACTTATTTTTTGATTAATAAAGGCATCACTTTTTCCACCAGCAATATTAGCGTTAACCACCGCTAGATATTCGCCAAAGAAATCCTTAGGTAGACGGGTAACTTCTCCACCAACTCCCATATTTTGGATAAAGTTCTCCATTATCAGGTCGTCTAGGTAGATCATAATGTCCTTTTTTTCAATTCTGTCCGCAATTATCTCTACCAAAGCGATCTTTTCCTCGTCTTTCAAGGTGCCTATTTTTTCAAAAATAATAGGGGTAGCGGATTTAAGAACGTCCTTGTTTTTATTAGTTTCAACATTACGCTGTATTTCTGGAAGAAAGTTATTATGATCCAACACAATATCGTATTCCTTTATTTCAATAGGACCAATGATTTTCAAGATGTCATTAATAACGTGAACGTTGATAGCAATAGCTCCATCAAATTTAGTTCCTCTTTCTTTGTATGTTCGAGAGGCTTCTAGAAGCTCAATAACTTTTTTAGCTGAGGTAGGGAAATCAAAGAACCAGTTAGCATCTCTAGCTCCCCAGGTAGGGGTTATAGATTGAAGAGCTTTTGGAGGGATGATCTTCTTCTTTAACTGACCATCAATGTCATACACGTCATTAACTTCTAGGTTAGTCATGCTGGCTTGATGAAGAGTTAACTGAGCAAAGCTACCAATAAAGCCTCCAGCTGGCCTCATCTCAGATGGGTTCTGAAAAATAATAATTAAGTGATGAGGTTTTTTTTCTTTAAGCCAACTTATAAATGATTTGAGAAACATCTTTGATGATTGAAGTTGGTGATTCATTGTCTTTATCTCATCACCTAGATCAAAATCTATCTCCTTAGCCTGTTGTCTCAGATTAGTTGTTAGTGAGTCTAATTGATCTATATCCGCTAACACCTCTTCCAAAAGCTTAATTAACGACAAGCCCTTCTCTTGCAAAACAAATCCAGCCCCTTCTTTTTGTAAGAGGTCTAATTTAATAGTGAGTTTAGAAGCTACGTTAGTAATCTCATCAATATTATTAAATAGAGGAGGGAGATTTCTTAAGATCGGTACAAACTTGGTTAGAGCTGGCAACTGGTTTTGTAGGAGTTCTATCTCTCGCTTTACCTTATCAAAATGTCGTAAAGCTCCATCGGGTTGCAGATTAAAAAGAGAGGTCAGAGCTCCTTTAAAGCCAGTAGAAACATTATCGGCAGAGATTAAAGCTTGATCCTTGAACTCTTGTATGCCGATAAAGAATACATAGCCGCCCATAACTAGTAGAAGTATTAAAATGACAATTGCCTTAAGCCTCATATTCTTGAAAAATATTTAATAGTTGTTGGGCTGATTTTCTCCAACTAAATTTCTGCTTATTGATCAAACCCGCTTCTCTCAATTTATCTTTTAGATTAGTAGTTAAGACTTCTTCTATCGTACCAGCTAGGTCGTGAATTCGCCACGGATCAATTAACCTAGCTGAATCACCCAAAACCTCAGTCAATGAAGTTCTTTGGCTAGCAATAACTGGACAGCCACAAGCCTGAGCTTCTAGAGGAGGGAGGCCGAAGCCTTCAAAAAATGAGGGAAAGATTAATGCTTCTGCTAGGTTGTATAACAAAGCCCGATCTTCCTTCTTAACTGGACCCCATAAAATTATATCTTCTTTATATGGTGAGGCTTCATAGGTCTTTAAAGTCTCTTGATACAACCAGCCTAGGCGGCCAGCTAAGACAAGCTTCAAATCTTTTAAGTCATTACCAGCTTTTATAATATTAAAAGCTTTGATAATTGCTGAAACATTTTTTCTGGGCTCGATAGTGCCTAGATACAGAATAAAAGGGTGTTGTAACGAGCTAGGTCTCTCAACATTTAATACTTTGAACTCATCACTGATTCCTAAAGGAACTACTCTTATCTTATCAGCAGGCACTTTTAAAGTTTCTATTAAATCTTGTTTGGTGAAATTAGAAACCGCGGTGATTAAAGAGGCTTCCTTTATCTGATTTTTGTAATCCTGAAGCCAATGCCAAGCTTTAGATTCGCGGGGGAAGAAGTATGGGTGATGAATGAAAGAAAGATCATGAATAGTTAATATTCTTGGCATCTTGGTCTTTAATATATTAAGGTGAGGACTAAAAACCAAGTCTGCTTTAGGTATAAGAGATTTGTTAAAAAAACGACTACTTAAATCAAATAACTTGTTAGGTATTTTCCTATCAATCACCTCAGCCTTATCGAGCCAGTTTTGGGGTAGTGGATGCTTCTTCCAGCCGTTATAAAAGAGCTGATAAGAATTATTGCCATCAATAGCTAAAAGGTTGGATACCAAGTGCTTGGTATACTCCTCAATTCCTGACTGACCCCCTTTACTCAAGAGGCGAATATCGATAAGAATTTTCATTGCCTTAAGAAAAGCAGAAAACAGGCGGATACTCAATTTTTACTTGCCAACTCAACAGAAATACTTTATTATCTAACTACTATGATTGATGAAAAAATTATTGATCAAATAAGGCCGGGCGTTACAGTTCTTGTTCAAGAGGTCATTAAAGACGGCGATAAAAAGAGAACTAGTAACTTCAAAGGCATCGTTTTAGCTAGAAAGCACGGTAAAGAAATCGGTGCTACTTTTACCGTTCGCTCAATTATTTCTGGCGAGGGTGTAGAGAAGGTTTATCCAATTAACTCCCCAAGAATTGGTAAGATAGAGATTCTTACTAAGCCTGGACGAATCAGACGTTCCAAATTATACTTCTTGCGTAATCTATCTGTTAAGCAGATTAGACAAAAGCTAGGTTCAAAATAAGCGCGAGTGGCGGAACGGTAGACGCGCAAGCTTGAGGGGCTTGTGGGAGCAATCCCGTGGAGGTTCAAATCCTCTCTCGCGCACACTATAATAAATACATGAAACATTTAGACCCAAAAGCCATCTGGCTCTTCTTCATCGGTTCAGTAATTGGTTGGACTATTATGATGTTCTTCTTATCTTTTTGGATAGCTGGTGCTACAATCGCCGCTCTGCAAATAAGCAAGGATCACATTAATTTAGGACTATTTATTACGCTTCTTGTGATATTTCTGGTTGGTTTTTATGCCTGCCTTTATTTCTGGGCTAAACTATCATATAAAAATTATAAATATCAATTAAGACCGGAGGGCTTTTATAAAGAATACGGTGTTATTTGGAAAAAGTACGTTACTATTCCCTATAGCCGCATTCAAAACGTTGATATCTATCGTGGCTTAATTGCTCGTCTCTTAGGTCTCTCCGATCTTCATATTCAAACCGCTGGTATGAGCTTTACTGGCAAAAGGGGATCTCGAGCCGAAGGCCGTCTTCCTGGTCTCAGCATCAAAGACGCTAATATGATTAGAGATGAGTTGATCAAGCGCTCTCAAAAATCTAATTCTCAAGGGCTTTAGGCTTATTTGACATTTGTTGTAAAAGTAGTATACTATAGACAGTTGTTGGATCATTGATACTTGCATAAAGGAGTAATGCATGTTTTGTCAGTACTGTGATGTTAGTTTGAACAAAGAAAACTCTTCGGAACTGACAGAGATGTATAATCTCTGTTCCGTTTGTTTTCACAATCCTGATACCTTAGTTTACTTTGGTCAGGGTGAGACGATTCATCTAACACAGTCTTCATCAGAAGAAAATCAAGACTACCCTCTCTTGAGACCAAGAAAGGATGAAGAATTTGATTCTTTTGATGATGGACTTCCAAAAAAACCTCGTTGAGGTTAGGCCCGCGTAAAGCGGGTCTTTTTTTTATTATCTTATTAGGTTATATTAAGTATTATTTATGTCTAAGATATTAATTGCTGATAGTGGAGCAACTAAAACTGATTGGTTATTTTGCCACAATGGGGAAAAGAAATATGTTAATACTCCGGGTTTCAATCCCTACTTCGTTAACGTTTCTGATATTACCAAAATTATTAAAGATGCTTTCGCCCCCTTAAATATCAAAGAGATTGATCAGTTGTTTTTTTATGGAGCTGATTGTGATGGGGAGCTTTCACAACAGAAGATTAGCCAGGGTTTAAAAAATTATTTTTCTATCAATGATTTTCATATAGAAGGCGATCTCTTAGGATCAGCTCGTGCTTTGTGTGGTGATAAATCAGGTGTCTGCTGCATATTAGGAACCGGCTCCAATGCTTGTCTTTATGATGGTGAAAAAATAATTAAATCCGTTGGTGGGCTAGGGTACATCTTAGGCGATGAGGGTAGTGGTGCTTATTTAGGTCGCTTGTTAGTTCGTAGAGTTTTAAATAGGCGGTTAAGTGACAATCTATTGGACAAATTTTTTAAAGAATATTCATTGACTCCGGCTCTAATTCTCGATCAAGTTTACTCACCCAATCGTTCTAGCCATTTTTTATCTAGCCTAACTCACTTCCTTAAGGAAAATAGTAACGATTCTGAGATTAAAGAAATCATTCAGCAAAACTTTGATGATTTTATTAAGGAGCACATCCTTATCTTACCCAACTACAAACAACATAAGATCAACTCGGTAGGCTCAATAGGCTTTTATTTTAAAGATTTTTTTATTCAATCCTGTAAAAATAAGGGATTAGAGGTGGGGGAGATAATAGAGAAACCAATAGATCTTTTATATCAATTTCACGTTAATAATAGCTAAAATTAGTATTGACAAAAAAATAGCTTTTAGGGCTTGACATTTTTATGCAAACATATATAATGTGGCAATCGTACCTGAGGATGGGTACGGAGAACCTTTACTTTCTTTAGAAGGAGTGCAGCTATGCACGAACAGGAAAAAGGATTTAGTGAGACGGAAGGCACTGCAACAGCAGTAGCAGTCCTGCAGGAATCGGAAGCCTTGAGTGCAAAGGATTCCCAAACCGGTCAGGAGATTGCTCCTGAGGTGAAGAGTGGTTTCTCAGGCTTCGAGAACCAGTTGGCTGAAGAGATCAGTCAGCTCATCCAAAAGGCTTACAAGGCCCACAAGGATCAGCTGGCAGCTTCTTGGAAAAGCGAAAGCTTTGAAGAGAGGGTGAACTCTCTGTCCGAAAGTTTTGTGAAGCTGGTCGTCGATTGTGGCGAGACTGATTCCAAAAAAGTTGCTCACCGTGGTGCTACTGCTATCGTCAAAGGTATGCGGGCAGCCGCTACTGATGAGCCGATTGTGCGAAATGGCGAAGCTGAAGTCGATTTCGAACTCGCTCGCGAGATTGAAGACATCACGAGAATGGCTTTGATTTGCAGCTAGTCCTTACCCAGCCTTAACTTAAATGGTTTTGGCATGCCCCTTGTAGCTTAGGCTGCAAGGGGTTTTTTATTTCAATAAAGCTTTCCAAAAGAGCTTTTTTGTTTTATTATTTTCAGTGTGAAAGAGTATTACACTGAGGCTATTGTTTTAGACAAAGAGGATCTTAGAGAGCTTGATTCACGAGTCTTTTTTTATACTAAGAGCCTTGGTAAGGTGGTTGGTAAAGCTACTAGTGCTCGCAAGATAACATCAAAGCTAAATGCTCATTTAGAACCCTTAAACCTAGTTCAGTTGAGGTTGATTCATAAGAACAATTTTCAGATTATTGATGCTTTAACTATTGATAGATTTTCTGCTTTGCGTCATCCTGATCGATTGCCTCAGATTCTTAACCTCTTAACCTTTATGAAAGAGATGACTTTTGAGGAACAGAGTGATCATGAGTTGTGGAGTGCTTTCAAAGATATTCTCTACTCTGAAAATATCACGTACCGGCCTTTATTGAGATCTCTCGGATTCGATCCTCAGTTTGCCCTTTGTGACACTTGTCAGAAAAAACCTAATTATTTCATCGCTCAAGACTTCAGCTTTTGTTGTCAGAAGTGTTTAACCGAAGCCAGTAATAATAAAGTATGTTTAAAATCCTATATTCCATTGTCTTAGTAGTTATTTTAGCCGGTGTGGCTTATTTTGGCTTTTATTGGTTCACTCATGACAACAGTGGCTTATCATTAGAATTTAAGGGTCCAGAATCAGTGCCGGTTGGTATGCTTTTTGAATTAGAGGTAGGGGTTAATAACAACTCCGGCCAGGTTTTAAATAATGCTAAATTACTTCTTTCTATACCTGATGGTGTGGTTTTTGTCGGTCGGTCTGCTGATGAAAATATAATTTCACGCAAGATTGGTAACGTGGGTGTAGGGAGCCTAACCACTCAGAAGTTCGATTTAATAGTGCTTAAGGGAGAGGATGATGATCTAAAGAGAATCACCGCTACTATCGACTATACACCAGAGGATGTTAAAACTCGTTTTCAAAAGAGATCTAACTGGCAACTACCTATAGAAGGCGAGGCGCTTGAGTTAATAGGTGAATTACCAGCAAAAATCACTAGCGGTAAAGTTGTTGAATTAAAGATTAAATATAAGAACAATAGCTCTATCGATCTTGACGATCTTGTCTTAAAGATTAAATATCCAAAATCTTTTCAATTCCAACGAGCTACCTTGAAACCTGATGAAGGTAATAATGAGTGGCACTTAGGAGGTCTTCATCCAGGGTCTTCTAATGACTTTGTTGTTATTGGTAAGTTGATTGGTCCAGAGAATGGCTTCTTCGATTTCAAAGCAGTTGTTACCACCAAGTTGAGTGGTCGTAAATATGTTATCAGTCAAAAGGTTATTAATACCGCTATTAAAGTTGCTCCTATTGATTTGAAGATATTAGCTAACGACTCTGCTAATTATGTTGCTAGGATTAACGAAAAAATAGATTACTCTATTAACTATCGTTATCTTACTCGTTCGCAGGGTAATAATCCTATAGTAACAGCTAAATTAAGTGGCAAGATGTTTGATCTAAGCTCCTTGGAGATAGGAGATGATGGTCAGTTAGATACTCAAACTAATGCCATCAATTGGAAATTGGCCGATGGCGTGCAATCAGGCAGTGTTAATTTTTCTATTAAAACTAAAGATCAATATCCAATTAGAAGAATTGGTGATCGTAATTTTGTTTTGAAAGTTGAGTCTCAGTTTGAGGATAGTGTACATGCTACGATTAGCCGTTCTGAAACTAAGGTTATTGGTCAGGTAGAGATTGAGGTCAAGGGTTACTTCCGTGATGCAAAGGGTAAGGTGATTAACAGCGGTTCGCTTCCTCCTCAAGTTGGTCAGTCTACCGAATTCAGTATTCACTGGGACATTACCAATTACGCCACTGATGTTAGTGATATTAGAGTTACCACTAGACTACCTAGTTACGTTGAGTTCGTTGGGGTTAAGAGCAAGACTAATGGCAGTTTTAGTTTTGATGAAGATTCTCCAGAATTTTTAACTTGGGAGATAGATAAGATTTCTGCTACCAAAGGAGTCATTAGCAGACCAACCATAGCTATTTTTCAGATAAGAGCTGTACCAACCAAGGAGATGGTTGGTAAGCATATGTCCTTGATAGGAACCACTAATATTAATGTTACTGATAAGTTTACCAATACCCCTCTTAGTGATAGTCATGATGCCTTAACAACTCAATTACCAGATGACCCTACTCTAAGCCCCTCTGATGGAATTGTGGTAGAATAAATAAAATATTATGGATTTAATGGAGAAAATTGTTAGTTTATCTAAGCGTCGGGGTTTTGTCTTTCCCGGTTCTGAAATCTATGGCGGTCTAGCTAATTCTTGGGACTTTGGTCCTTTAGGAGTTGAGTTAAAGAATAATATCAAAAAAGAGTGGTGGAAGCGTTTTGTTCAGAGTCGTGAGGATATTGTTGGTATTGAAACCGCTCTAATTATGAACCCTAAGGTCTGGGAGGCTTCTGGTCATCTCAAAACCTTCTCGGATCCTTTAGCTGACTGCAAGGAGTGTCGAGAGCGTTTTCGAGCTGATCAATTAAAGAATAAGAAGAAATGTCCTAGCTGTGGCGGTCAGTTAACAGCAGCTCGGCAATTCAACCTTATGTTCAAAACCTTTATTGGTCCTTCTGAAGAATCGGCCAATGTCGCCTATTTCCGACCCGAGACGGCTCAAGGAATGTTTGTTAACTTCGAGCAGGTGGTTAATAGCACTCGTAAAAGATTACCCTTTGGTATTGCTCAGGTAGGTAAGGCTTTTCGTAATGAGATTACCCCTGGCAACTTTATCTTCCGTACTCGAGAGTTCGAGCAGATGGAGATAGAATATTTTATTAAAAAAGAAGATTGGGAGAAGCAGTTTGAGAAATGGTTGAAGGAGATGAAGCAGTGGATCAAGCATCTGGGTATTGCCACCAAGAATATTGAGGTCATTGATATTCCTAAAAAAGAACTAGCTCACTACTCTAAAAGAACGGTTGATATTTTTTATAAGTTTCCTTTTGGTCATGAGGAGTTGTATGGTTTAGCTTATCGCTCCGATTTTGATCTCAAGAATCATAATCAGAGCTATCAAGATCCACAGACTGGTAAGCAGTTTGTTCCTCACGTTATCGAACCAACTTGGGGAGTTGAACGTACTGTTTTGGCGGTCATGGTTGAGTCTTATAAAGAAGAAAAGGTTAAGGGGGAGACGCGAGTGGTGATGAATTTCCCTAACTGGTTAGCACCTTATAAAGTAGCTATCCTACCTCTCTCTAAAAAAGCTCCTTTGATTAAATTAGCTAGAGGCATTTACAAAGATCTCTTACCTCATTTTGTTTGTGAATATGATGAGACTCAGAGTATTGGCAAGCGTTATCGTCGCCAAGATGAGATTGGCACTCCTTTTTGCATTACGATTGATTTTGATAGTCCTAAGAAAAAAGACGTTACTGTTAGAGACCGTAGGACCATGAAACAAAAGCGCGTTAAAATTAATAAACTACAACAATATTTAAATGAAACTCTTTAGCAAAACTATTTTAGACAATGGCTTACGAGTCATCACCGTTCCTCAAAAAGATAGCCTCTCTGCTACTATTCTTGTTTTGGTTGAAGCGGGTTCTAAATATGAAACCAAAAAGATCAATGGGATCTCTCATTTTTTAGAGCATATGTGTTTCAAAGGAACTACTAATCGTCCTACTGCTCTTGATATTACTACGGAACTAGACTCTATTGGTGCTCAATATAATGCTTTTACAGGTCAAGAATATACTGGCTATTACGCTAAAGTTCGTTCTGAAAAACTAACCAAAGCTGTTGATATAATTGCTGACTTATATAGCAACCCAGTCTTTAATGAAGAGGAGATTGAAAAAGAGAAAGGAGTGGTTATTGAAGAGTTGAATATGTATGAGGATCTACCACCTCATAAAGCACCTGAGTTATTCGAAGAGTTACTTTATGGTGATCAACCAGCTGGCTGGCCTATTGTTGGCCTCAAAGAGGTTATTAGCAATCTAACTAAAAAAGATCTACTCAAATATCGACAAGAGCATTATGTGGCTAAAGCCACCGCTATTATCGTTGTTGGCGCTTTTGATCAGAAAAAATTGATGAAGCAGTTAAAAGAGGCTTTTGCTAACATTCCTTCTACCAAAAAGTTTGGCAAGGTTAAAACCAAAGAATCTCAAAAAGCTCCGCAACTTTCTATTCAATATAAAAAATCAGACCAGACCCACTTAGTTATTGGTTGTCGCGCCTTTCCTGAGAATGATAAGCGACGTTTTGCCTTAAAGGTGATGAATGATATTTTGGGTGGAGGAATGAGTTCCCGTCTTTTTCAGCGAGTTCGAGAACAGTTAGGTGCTGCTTATTATGTTCGATCAGGAGCTAGTCTTTACACAGATCATGGTTATTGGGCTGCTGGAGCAGGTATTGATCACAAGAAAATAGATGCAGTGCTTCAAGCTATTTTAGAAGAGGCGCAGCGCTTAACCAAAGAACCAGTTCCAAAAAATGAGTTACAACGAGCCAAGGATCATCTCAGTGGTGGAATGGTTTTGGGTCTAGAATCATCTGATGATCTAGCCATCTTTTATGGCATGCAAGAGATTGCTAACAAACCTATTATGACCCCTCAACAAATTTTGAAGGAGATTAACTCTGTTGATGCTAAAGAGATAATGAAAGTGGCTAAAGACATTTTCCTTAATCGCAATCTAAATCTTGCTCTTATTGGTCCGTTTCGTGATAAGAACAAGCTCAATAAGAATTTGCGTTTTAACTAAAAACGAGCTTTAATAAATTCAATGGAGAATAAAACAACCAATGAAGTGTTCAGCTGGGTAGCTCTCTGGCGAATAGTCGCCATGATGGCTTTCGTTTGGATATTTTACAACGCTCTTGGGGTTGTTTTATCAATCTTTGTAGCCTTTGTTATTGCTGCTGGTTTAGATGCCCCAGTTACTTATTTGAGTAAGAAGGGTGTTCCTAGAATTTTAAGTACTTTAGTACTCTTTATTATGGCTCTCTCTTTCTTAGCGGGTTTGGTTTATACCATCGTTCCTCTGGCTATTTCCGACTTCACTCAACTCTTCCTTAATCTTAAGGATTATGCCGGGCCATTTCTTGATAACTTCCAGGCTGGTCAGGCTTTAGAAGTCATCAACCAACGACTTAATGACTTTTCTGACACTTTAGTGAGTGGCACTATTCCACTAACAGCAGTTATTGGATCCCTCTTTGGTAACATCTTCTTAGCTATTACCGTACTCATGATCTCCTTTTATCTCACCGTTGGACGAGATGGAATCGAGCGTTTTTTGGTAGCGGTTCTTCCTACCGCTTATGAAGAGTCAGCTATCGACCTATACTTAACAACCAGAAAGAAGATTGGTCAGTGGTTAAAAGGTCAGATGCTATTGAGCTTAGTGATCGGTCTCTTAACCTTTATTGGTTTGTATTTCCTTGATGTGAAGTACGCTCTTCTTCTAGCCCTATTAGCTGGTGTCTTTGAGTTGATTCCTTTTGTGGGTCCAGTCTTCAGTGGTGGTATAGCAGTCCTGATCGCTCTCTCCACCTCCTTCAATCTTGCCCTTTATGTATTAATACTTTTCGTTATCATCCAGCAGTTAGAAAATAACTTGTTGGTGCCAGTGGTGATGAAATATACTACCAACCTTAACCCCGCTGCCATCCTGATATCTATTCTTATTGGTGGTACAGTCTTTGGTTTTGCGGGTTTGATTCTTGCTGTGCCCGCTTCAGTGTTGATTCAAGGTGTTATCGAAAAATGGGCTTCAGCCAAAAAGAGAAAGAGAGGTTTGGGCTTATAAAAAAACCCCGCTAACGCAGGGTCATAACCTCTTCTTTTCTGATCAGAGTCACCCTTCCTGAGGGTGATTTTTCGATTACATCGAACTGATCTAAAGAAAAAGTTTTTTTCTCGTGCCACTTCAAAGGATTGGTATATCCATAGATGATCTTTGTCATGAAAGCACAGAGTAGGCGACGATCTCTCGATCTTACCCAGAGGACGATCTCGTCCTCATTTCTCAAATTAAGCTTCATTTGCATATCTACTCCTCCTTGATAAGCTGTTCAAGTTCCAGGCCACATTATATGACAATAATACATTTTTGTCAATGCTGGAAAAAAGCTTATAAAAGAACTATAATCCTTATACAATGTCAAAATTTTACATCACTACCTCCATCGCTTATGTTAACGGAGCACCTCATATCGGTTTTGCTTTAGAATCTATTCAAACCGATGCTATCGCTCGTTATCGTCGCCAACAAGACGATCAGGTTTTCTTTTTAACTGGTACTGATGAGCATGGTGCCAAGATTACTCGTACCGCTGAAGAATTAAAGATTACTCCTCAAGAATTAACGGATATTAATGCTGCTAAGTTCAAGGCTTTAAAGGAGGTGTTAAATCTTTCCTGGAATGATTTTATTAGAACCACCGATCAAGAGAAACACTGGCCTAATGTGGTTAATCTTTGGCACAAGTTAGAGGCTAGTGGTGATATTTATAAAAAGACTTATCGGGGTTTATATTGCGTTGGTCACGAAGCTTTTGTTACTGAAAAGGATCTGATTGATGGCGTGTGTAAAGATCATCAGTCCAAGCCAGAGATTGTTGAAGAAGAGAACTACTTCTTCCGTCTTTCTAAGTATGCTGACCAGGTTAAAAATCTGATTGAGAGTAATGAGTTGAAGATCTATCCTCAAACCAGAGCTAATGAGATCTTGAGTTTTATTAAGCAAGGCATTGAAGATATTAGCTTCTCTCGACCACAAAAAGACCTTAGCTGGGGTATTCCTGTGCCTGGTGATGACACTCAAACTATCTATGTCTGGTGCGATGCTCTCTCAAACTATCTTTCTCAGCCTGACCAGTGGCCAGCTGAGTTGCATGTGATTGGTAAAGACATCTTACGTTTCCATACTCTCTTTTGGCCAGCCATGCTACTCTCAGCCAAACTACCTTTACCTAAAGCTATCCTTGTTCACGGTCACATTACGGTTGATAATCAGAAGATGTCCAAGAGTTTGGGTAACGTGATTGATCCGGTTGAATTAGTTCAAAAGTATGGGGTTGATGCTGTTCGTTACTACTTCTTACGAGAAATTTCACCTTTCAATGATGGTGACTTCAGCTATCAAAAATTTGAAGAGCGCTATAACGGTGATCTGGCTAATGGCTTAGGTAACTTTGTTTCTCGAGTTTTTGCCCTACAAAAAAGACTAGAGGTTTCTGTTGATGATAAGACTTCTGATGATGTTAGCAGCTTTATTAAAAGAGTTAAGGAGCAGATGAGTGCTCGAATGGATCAGTATCGTCTCAATGAAGCCTTAGAGACTCTTTGGGAGTTGATTAGTTATGGTGACAAATATATTAATGAGAAAAAGCCTTGGGAAACGGGGGACAAGAATGCGGTAGCTAATGCTCGTGAATTAGTTGATCAAGTTGCTGAACTACTAAAACCCTTCTTGCCAGAGACTTCCGAAAAGATAATTAAAGGTGAGCCAGGAACTTTATTTCCAAGGTTATAACAGAAAAGCTATGACAATATTTGATGCTCACACTCATATTCACTTTCCCGCATACGACAAAGATCGTGAGGCGGTGATTAAGCGCGCTCAAGAAGCCGGGGTTAAGATGGTTACCGTTGGCACCAACTTAGAGACCTCTCAGAGCGCTGTTGATCTTGCTAAGCAATATCCTGATAATATTTGGGCTACCGCTGGCTTTCATCCAGCTCATGCTGGTAAAGATTGGTATCACGACAAGAAAGAGCAGAAAGGCTCTCAACAAGAGGCTTTTGATAAAGTAGCTTTACTGGAGTTAGCTAAGGATGAGCGGGTAGTAGCGATTGGTGAGTGTGGTCTTGATTACTTCCGTGGCAAAAAGAATGAAGTAGCTCAGAGAGAGGTTTTTCAACAACAACAGGCTATTGCTCAAGAGCTTAATAAGCCTTTAATGATTCATTGTCGTCCTTCCGCCAACAGCGATGATGCTTATGAAGATCTAGTTGAGTTACTTGACCCTAACACACCAACTATTATGCATTTCTTTGTGGGCTCGGTTGGGGTAGCTAAAAAACTATTAGCCAAAAACTGTCTCTTTACCTTTGGCGGCGTTATTACTTTTGTTCGTGAATATGATGAGGTTATTAAAAGCATTCCTTTAACTAACATTATGTTGGAGACCGATGCTCCATACGTCACCCCGGACCCTCATCGAGGTAAGAGAAACGAGTCCGCTTATGTAGTGGAGGTGGCTAAAAAAATAGCCGAAATCAAAGATATTGATTATGATGAAGTAGTATCGCAGACAACTGCTAATGCAAAGAAAGTTTTTAATATTTAATGAAATACAATCATCATAAAGTAGAAAAGAAATGGCAGAAGATCTGGGAGAAAGATAAACCCTGGCAGGTTAACGATAAATCTAAGAAGAAAAAATACTATTCATTAATTGAATTTCCTTATCCTTCTGGACTTGGTTTGCACGTGGGTCATGTGCGGAGCAGTACGGCTATGGATATTATCTCTCGCAAGAGGCGCATGGAGGGTTATAACGTTCTCTATCCTATCGGCTGGGATGCTTTTGGTCTACCTACCGAAAACTATGCCATTAAAACTGGTATTTCACCTCAGGAAGCAACCAAACAGAATACCGCTAATTTTCGTAAGCAGTTGAAAGCTCTTGGTTTTTCTTTTGATTGGGATCGCGAGATTGATACTACTGATCCTAAATATTATAAGTGGACACAGTGGCTCTTTTTACAATTATTTAAAAATGGTCTCGCCTACAAAGACTCTGTAGCAATTAACTGGTGTGCTTCTTGTTCAACCGGCTTAGCTAATGAAGAGGTGGTGGGTGGTAATTGTGATCGTTGTGGCTCAGAAGTAGAAAGAAAGCTTAAGAGTCAGTGGATGCTTCGTATTACCGCCTACGCTGACAAGTTGTTAGACGGTTTAGCTAATGTAGACTTTTTAGATGAGATCAAAGTTCAACAACAAAACTGGATTGGTCGTTCTGATGGGCGATCGATCAAGTTTCCTATTGTTAGCTCTAAATTAGAACTTGATATCTTTACTACTCGTCCTGATACGATTGATGGCGCTACCTATATGGTTCTAGCCCCTGAACATCCTTTCATTAGCGAGTTAAAGATCAAAAACAAGAAGGAGGTAGAGCGCTATATCAAAAAAACTCAAAAGAAGAGTGATCGAGAACGTCAGGAAAATAAAGTTAAAACTGGTGTTGAGTTGAAAGGTGTTAAAGTTATCAACCCTTACAACAACAAGAAGATTCCAGTTTGGGTCTCTGATTATGTCTTAGTTGGTTATGGTACCGGAGCTATTATGGCCGTCCCAGCTCATGATGATCGAGATAGAGAATTTGCTGAGAAGTTTAAACTACCTATCGAAGATCGTCCTTTGGTTACTAAAAAAAGAGAGTGGCCAGGCAAGTCTCAGGTCAACTACAAGCTCAAAGACTGGGTCTTTTCTCGTCAGCGTTATTGGGGTGAGCCTATTCCTATAATCAATTGTAGTAGTTGTGGTTTTGTGCCTGTTCCTGAAAAAGATCTTCCTCTCAAACTACCTAAGGTTGATAGCTATCGACCACGACCCGATGGTCAATCACCTCTAGCCTCTATTACTAAGTGGGTAGAAGTGAAGTGTCCTAGCTGCAAAGGAAAGGCGAGACGTGAGACTGATACTATGCCTAACTGGGCTGGTTCCAGTTGGTATTTCTTACGCTACACCGATCCCAAGAATGATCGGGAGTTTGCTGATCAAAAGAAGTTAAAATATCTAATGCCAGTTGATTGGTATAACGGTGGTATGGAACACGTTACCCTCCACCTTCTTTATTCTCGTTTCTGGAATATTTTCCTTCACGACATTGGTCTCGTCCCTTATTCTGAACCATATCAGAAGCGGACCGCTCACGGCATGATTTTAGGTGAGGGTGGTGAAAAGATGGCTAAGTCCAAAGGTAATGTTGTTAATCCAGATGATATTATTGAAAAGTTTGGTGCTGATGCTTTACGTCTCTACGAAATGTTCATGGGACCTTTCGACGAAGCTATTATTTGGGATGATCAGGGTGTGGTTGGTACCAGTCGTTTTGTTAATCGCATCTATGATATTGGTATGAAGGTGGCTCAGCATCAATCCAAAGCCTCGGTTGATAAGGAGTTAGAAAAACTACTCCATCAGACCATTAAGAAGGTTAGTCAGGATATAGAGTTGATGCGTTTCAATACCGCTATCTCCACCATGATGATTTTTGTTAAAGAAGTAGAGAAGTATAATTCTCGTACCGTTATTAGCCATAAGCTTTTCTCAGACTTCCTTAAATTACTCTTTCCTTTTGCCCCACATCTATCACAAGAGCTCTGGCAGGCGATTGGTAACGAGGATTTGTTGGATTTTAAGGATTGGCCTAAGTGGAAGGAAAAACTAACAGTAGAGGAGAGATTTGACCTAGTTCTTCAAATCAATGGTAAGTTACGAGGTACAGTGACTGTTAAAAAAGGCTTGAGCAAAAAAGAGGCTATTAAGTTAGCTCATGGTCATAAGGTGGTTAAAGGCTATCTAGAAGACCAGAAACCAAAGAAAGTTGTCTTTGTACCAGATCGTTTGATTAATTTTATTATTGATTGACAAAAAGGTAAATAATAGTTAAAATATGGCCGATGAAAAACATTAAGGTTTTCGCGACCATTTTAATTTTAAGTAGCTTATTTATGGGCCTAACAGCTCAGGCTTATCACGGTTATTATCATCCACCTGAGTGGAACGCTCCATCTTACAACTCTCTTCCTAGATGGAATGCTCAAGCTGTTAAATATGCTCACGTTGGTCAGAAACTAACATTTACCGTCTCTGCTACCGATCCCGATAGTGATCGTCTAGCTTACTATGGCATGTTCTTACCTATGGGAGCTCGCTTTGATAGTCAGACCAGAACCTTTGCTTGGATTCCAAGAAAGACTGGTGCTTATAACCTACAGTTTCGAGTTTTTGATGGTAACAATACTTATTCTGATCTTTTTGTGACCGCTATTATTGGTAATCATTTACCGGAATTTAATAATCTAGGATCTACCTATACCCCAACTACTTCCGGCAGTCATTTAAACTTCGTTAACTTTAATCCACCTGGTATTACCAAAGAAAACCAGCTCTATACTTATACTGTTCAGACTAATAGTAGTCATAAGGTAATTTATTCTTTACCCAATGCTCCTCAAGGCATGACTATTAATCCAGAGTTGGGAATCATTATCTGGCTACCCAACCAGAATCAGGCTCAGCTAGCTCCTTACTTTGTAACGGTTAAGGCTACTAATGGCTATCGAGATGCTCAACTTAACTATAACCTTACCGTTAATGAAGGTGGCGTAGTAACTGTTCAACCAACCACTAATCCAACCCCTAATCCAACCCCTAGCCCAACTCCAGCTCCAGTATCACCAGTACAACCAGTTGATGATAAGGAGGAGGCTCCAGCAGAAGAGATTGAGAGTGATGAAGACAAGAAAGGCTTTTTAGCTAGTATGTTTATTACCGGCATCGATTTCATTTTTAGCCCCTGGTTCTTACTCTTCTTAATCATGCTACTTCTTATCCTCTTATTCTTATGTAAAAGAAAAGGCAAAGGAGAGAAGGAGTTGATCGCTTTCATGGAAGAAAGGGATAAGCAGAAAGAGGAAAAAATAGAGGAATAAAAGAAGCGGCTCAGCCGCTTTTTTTTATATCAATTTAATAATCTATTTTCTTTCTGCTAACAGAGCTTTCTTTTCAAACTCTCTACTACCTCGCCTCACTTTGAGCAGAATATAATCACCCACACCTTTTTCCTCTAGGAAGTCTTGAATAGTTTTTTCTTTAGTCACTTTCTCACCATTACACTCCAAAACAATATCTTTCTCTTTGAGACCGGCTTTGGCTGCTGGACTGCCTGGTATGATAGCTGGTTCTTTGGTGCTGTGTCCTAACACTAAAGCTCCATAATCAACTGGTAGTTTCATTTTAGCTTGAAGATTCTCATCAACCATTATATAACGGAGGCCCAATAAAGGTCGTTTGATTCGGCCAAACTTATTGAGGTCGCTAAGATCTCTCTTGGCGGTATTGATAGGAATAGCGAAGCTAAGGTTTTGAGCACCAAAGACGATAGCGGTATTGATACCAATCACTTGTCCTTTGGCGTTAATTAGCGGTCCACCCGAGTTACCAGGATTCACTGCTGCGTCGGTTTGGATCAAACCCCTTAACTCTTGCATAGGAGTGTTAGGAGCTACTGCGGCTGCGATAGCTCTGGAGAGACCAGAGATAATACCTGAGGAGACGGTGTTTTTGAATAGTCCCAGAGCAGTGCCAATAGCTAAGACTGGTTGACCTAAGGCTACATCGTCAGAATCACCCAAGCCCACTACAGGCAAACGACGACCAGTAATCTTCAATATAGCCACATCCTCAATGGGATCCCTAGCTAAAATAGTGGCTTTATATTTCTTGTTGTCATTGGTAATGACGGTGTAGTCTGATTTTGCATCCGCGACCACATGCTTGTTCGTTAGGATGATGCCTTTAGGACTAACAATAAATCCAGAGCCACTACCCACCTTGATCATGCCGTGAGCATCGGTCATCTGTTCTAATTGTTTTTTAGGGTTTAGAAAAGGAAAGA
>Ga0310123_10000474_pt1 | contig 35935 bp, 34 predicted proteins | sample CB6_AW_1057_MG_FD_203505 | JGI IMG/M metagenome (GOLD analysis project Ga0310123, IMG submission 203505) | Marine microbial communities from Western Arctic Ocean, Canada - CB6_AW_1057 | ecosystem: Environmental > Aquatic > Marine > Oceanic | place: Canada: Western Arctic Ocean | collected... | reverse complement strand
AGTCCCCGATGTGGCTACAGGGACTGGCTCCGCAGCCCCGCCTTTTTGCGGGGCGAAAGGTGCCTGTCCCGGTCTGGAAGAGCGGCTCTCAATGGCCGGGACAGGCACCGGCGCCCCGCCACGGGCGTGGCTCTGGAGCCAGTCCCTTTTGGCGGAAGCGTGCCGACACGCCACAACGACCTTGCGTTTGCTCTCCTTGACTCCTTACCAAGACAACATGCCAAGAAGAGCCCGAACGGCACCCGGCGGCTTCTGCTACCACGTGATCAACCGTGGAATCAACCGCCAAAAAGTCTTCCATACCGAATCCGACTACCGCTGTTTCGTCGAGGCCATGCAGCGAGCCGAACTGGTGCTGAGCGTCCGCCTACTCGCGTACTGCCTGATGCCCAATCACTTTCACCTGGTCGTTTGGCCCGTCGCCGACGGTGATCTCAGCAGTTGGATGCAGCGAGTCATGAGCAGGTTCAACTACCGCCACCGAAAGGATCACCCCGGTAGTGGCCATCTCTGGCAGGGTCGCTTCAAGTCGATTCCGATCCAGGAAGACAAGCACCTGTTTCGGGTGATTCGATACGTCGAGAGAAACCCGTTGCGAGGCGGATTGGTTGAGCAGTCCGAAGACTGGAAATGGTCGAGCCTGAGGTGGACGAGTGGACCGGGAGACTCGCGTTGGCTGACAGAGCCTCCGGTCCAATGGCCTGCCGATTGGATCGACATCGTTAATCAGCCGGACAACAAGGCTGAATTGGCTGCCATTCGTGCGCGGGTCGAGTCCGGCAAGCCGTACGGAGAAGCGGGCTGGTCGGCTGCTGAGTGACCAGGGACTGGCTCTATCAGTGGCCGGGACAGGCACCGGCGCCCCGCCACGAGCGTGGCTCTGGAGCCAGTCCCCGATGTGGCTGCAGGGACTGGCTCCGCAGCCCCGCTTTTGGCGGGGCGGAGGTGCCTGTCCCGGTTTGGGAAACTGGCTCTCAATGGCCGGGGCAGGCACCGGCGCCTCGCCACGGGCGTGGCTCTGGAGCCAGTCCCTGGGGGACGGGTTAGGCTGGTCGCGTTTTCTGACGCGACCTACAATGACCCGCCGCGGAGTTCGTGTTTCCAAGTTGTGATACCCCACCCCGATGACCTCACCGAAGGTTGACCTGAAGAATCGTTGGCTGGCCGCGGTGCTGGCCTTCCTGGTGCCCGGTGCCGGACATCTCTATCAACGAAGACACTTCAAGGCCGTCATCTACTCGGTCTGCATTCTCGGACTGTTCGTCTCAGGAATGGCGCTCGGCGAATGGAAAGTGGTCTACTGGAGATGGGAGCCCGGCGGGCATCGCACCTTCGGATACCTCGCTCAAGTCCTCGTCGGACTGCCCGCTCTGCCGGCTCGGTTCCAGGCCATGAGGTACACACCACCGCCAGAGGACAACTTCGAGCCGGAACGTCGACTGAGACTCGACTGGATCATGGGCAGCGACGTCGACAGTGAACTCGATGAGAGCTTCACCGGACGATTTCGATTCCGGCCGGATATCGATTCGATCGCCCCTGAGGCCATAGGCGAGCTTGCTGTTGAACCGATCGTCAGCGTGACCGGGCAAATCCACTGGCAGCGAGTCGACGGGGAGTACACCGGGGCCTTCGAAGGGAGCTCCGCAGACGGCAAGCCGGTCTCCATGACGCTCATCGGTGAACCCGCCATCGGACCTCGAGTGTTCGCTCACGGAGAAATCACGCCCACCGTGCTCCTGGGCGACGACGAGAAGCTGGTGCGGGAATTCTCCAGTTCACTCCGCTACCTCCGCTGCGACGTCACCGACGGGAAGCGGAAAGGCGAGATCGAAGGGACCGTGTCGCGGAGTTTCTGGAACTCGTTCCAGGCCCCGTTGGAAAACAAGGCGCTGGAAGAAATCCACGGTCGGCTCGGACGCCGATACGCCCTGGCTGAAGTCATCACCTGGATCGCCGGCCTGCTGAACCTGTTGGCGATCTGGGACGCGCTGGAAGGTCCGGCGTATGGTTATGGCGACGAGGAAGAAGCGGCCGAGGGTGAAGCGGCCGAGTGAAGTCGGGCCTGTTGGCCCACAGTGGAGAAACAACGGTGGACGCTCACAGTACCTGGTACCTGTTGCCGCTGGCGATCGTGATCAGCCTGGTCTACAGCACCAGCCGCTACGAACTCCCCTCCAAGATCCTCACCCGAGCCGGACGCATGTTCCTGACGATCATGATCTTCATGGGCATCGTCTTCGTCGTCCTGGATACGCTCTCCTTCTGGCTCTGAGCCCCCCGCGGGCTGCTCACGCAGCGACCGTCTCGTCGCCGGTCTCCTGAGGCCCGAAGTAGACTTCCTGGGCCCTCGTGTCGGCGAGCACTTCTGCGGGGGTTCCGCTGACCAGTACCTTGCCCTGGTAGACGACGTAGGCCCGGTCGGTCACTCCGAGGGTCTCCTTTTCGCGGTGATCAGTCAGCAGGATCGAGATGCCCTGTTCGCGCAGGTGTTGGATGATGTCCTGGATGGTGGCGATCGTCACCGGGTCGATGCCGGCGAACGGTTCATCGAGCAGGATCAGCTTGGGTCGGCTGGCCAGGCACCGAGCGATCTCGAGCCGCCGCCGTTCTCCACCCGAGAGTGTCGAGGCGAGTTGAGCGTGTTGGTCGGCGATTCCGAACTGCCCCAGCAGTTCGCTGATCCGCCGTTTTCTCTCGGCCCGTTTCACGCCGAGGAATTCGAGGACGACCTGCAGGTTCTGAGCGACACTCAGCTTGCCAAAGACGCTGTCATCCTGGGGCAGGTAACCCAGCCCGTGACGGGCCCGCCGATACAGCGGCCAGCTGGTCACATCGGTGCCATCCAGCAACACCTGCCCCTTGTCGGGTGCAATGAGCCCGCAGGTGATGCGAAACGAGGTGGTCTTGCCGGCCCCGTTGGGTCCCAGCAGCCCGACGATCTCGCCCTCTTCGACGACGAAGTCGACTCCATCGACAGCGCGCTTTCCGGGGTAGTCCTTGACCAGGCCTCGACACTCAAGCAGCGGCATCGCCTGGGTCCTCCATGACCCGAGGCCGATCGTCGATCGGCTAACGGATCCGTTTCATGCGTTTGAACTGGGGATAGAACGGCACTCGGAACTGGGGGTAGTCCGAGAGCACCGGTTGGCCGTTGTCGATCTTGGTGTGGTAGAACCAGCGCTTGAGCATCGGCAGCCGACGGATCAGCGACTCGCCGTCGTCGGGGTAGCCGCGTCCGTTATTGAGAAACGGCTCGCCGTGCGGCCAGTAGATGTAGAAGGCCTTTCCGACCAGTGACTTGCGGGGCACCGCGTGTCGCCGGGGGGCTCCTCGACTGTTCCCCCACAGCCGTCCGTCCTTGCTCTTGGGCGAATTGTCACCCAGCATCAGGTACTCGTCGGGCCCGAGCTGCAACACCGTTTCGGTGGTCGATGTGCGGTAGCATTCGTGCCAGGCGTGGGGGTCGGACAGCGAATCGAGCAGCCGGCCCTCTTGTTTGCTCTCGTTGCGAGGAGTCGGGTTGAACCGAGTCGTATCGCGGTTCAGGACCTCTTCGCTGCGGTAATAGATGTCGCGGAAGATGCCGAGGTGTGAGACGGTGACTTCGGTTCGGTGTGCGGCGATTCCCACCGGGGTCAGGTCATCGAGCCCGGGACCGGGGAAGTCGGTGGCATCCTGCCGGTACGAGGCTCTCGGGCCCAGGTCGAGGAGTTGGCCGTCGACCCACAGGCAGAGTCGGTCATCGACGTTTGCGAATTTCAGCATATGCCGTCCGCTCCCCAGCTGGACCCCCTCGGCCCGCCCCAACTCCTCCTCTTCGTCCTCGTTCCGGTTCAGGTCGATTTTGGAGGTGACGCGAACGGTTTGGGCACTCAGGTCGAAGTCCGCCCGAAAGCGTCGGCGGCCCTCGATCAATTCCAGCAGCAGCCGACCCGAGCCTTCGACCTTCCCGATCGTGACCTCGCACCAAAGCGTCAGGTCGCCCACCCAGTAACAGTCCTGGTCGCGCCCCGACAGGTGCCCTCCTTCGTAGGTGTTGTAGCCGCAGAAGTCGGTGACCAGTTGCGGCCGGGGCGGCGTGTCGATCGCCCCCTGCCCCTTCCACGTTTCAGGCTTGGGCACGAAGTGCCGGTACCGCAGCCACTCGAGCTGTTTCGAGGGGGCCAGTGAGAACGAGCGTGCGTCGTCGGAGGCCTTCCATCCCGACGCCGATTCGCTCCAGCCGGCCACGGCCCGAGGGTTGTCGAGGTCGGCCTCGACCGCAGCCCACCGCCTGGGCCAACCGCGTGCGTGCAGGCCGATCTCGGGATGATCGTTGTCAAACACCATCATCTGCAGCACGTCCTGCTTGTTCGGATCGGCCTTCCGCAGGATCTGCCGGCCACCGTCGTCGGTTGCCACGTAGAGGTTGCCTTGCCGGATCACGATCGTCTCGTTGGGCAAACCCACCAGTCTCTTGATGTAGTTGACGTTGGGTTGTTCGGGGAACTTGAAGACCGTCACGTCCCACCGTTTCGGTTGACCGAACTCGAAGGGGAACTTGTTGACCAGGATCCGGTCCCCCTTGAAGACCGGCAGGTCCTTGATGTCGTTTTCGTTTCGGCAGTTGGGGCAGTAGGACGACGTGAGTCGCAGGTGGTAAAAGTCGTCCTGCAGTTCCTCGCTGGCCCCCACCGTGTAGTTGTGCCCGCAGGCCTCGCAGTCGACTTCCTTGTGTCGGCCATAAAGCGTCGGGGCCATCGACCCGGTCGGGATCACAAACGCCTCGGCCTCAAACGTCTTGAAGATGAACGCCAGGATAAAGGCAATCGCAAACGACTCGATCGTCTCTCGCCAACCACCACGCCGTTCGGGCTCGACACCGGTCAACAGGTCCGAAGCACTGCCGGCGGCCTTCGGATCGGGTTTCGGAGAGTTGTCGGGTTGAGCCATGTCAGGTGGTGCGAGGTGGTGCGAGTTCAGGCGAGGGTCGGGGGGGGAGGTCGCCGCAATCAGCGAATATACCGGATGCGACGGAAGTCGGGAACGCGGATGTGTCGCGGCCGGCCACCCAGTTCGACCTGCCACTGCCTGGAGGGCAGGTGGACCAGCAGTGGTCTGCCGATCACCAGGTGGCGAGGCACGGCGGGGTGAGACCACGAGCGGCTGTCGAGCGAGATCGGGCTGTTGTCGCCCAGCATGAAGAACTCGTCAGGCCCCAGTTGCCAGGGCCTGGTCGTGCCGTGCTGTCCACTCGAGTCGCGGTAGAAGATATCTCGATCGATCCGCACGTTGTGAATCTCGAGGTCCCCGGCCGCGGCGCCCAGCTTCAACAACTCGCCCGCACCCGACCCGCCGTCGGGACCCGAGAGTGCAAGCGGAGGCAATACCAGGCGTCCGTCGACGGCGGCCCGCAGCGTGCGGTCAATCGTCGAGAATTCCAGCACCCGCCGGACTCCAGGGTCCGGGGACTCCAGCGAGACCGATCGCAGCATGTGTCCGTCGATGGTCAGCCACTGCTTCCCCGCCGCCGGATCGCGGATCCACTCCACGCGGTGGCCCCTGGTTTCCAGCTCGATGCTCAACCGCGCCGGCGTGTCACCCGAGATCACCTCGAAACTCACCAGCAGCTCCTCGACCGAACGGGTCCGGGATCGAGGCTCCCTGGGGTTGTAGGCGTAGCGGTCGCGGACTGATCCGGACTGCTCGATGTCGCGGTGGTGATAGGTCAGCCAACGCGTCGTAGTGTCCATCGCCGCGAATCGGAATGCGTCAGCCTGGCTCGACCAGCCCGGGCCGGTACTCCAGCGTTTCGGGCCGCCCTGGGGTCGGAAGCGATCGTCGTAGACGGCGACGGCCAGGCCGCGTTGTTGAGCGAGTGTCTTGCGGCAGATCTGACCGTCGGCGTGGATGTTCCCGTCGATGATCTGGACCGATTCCCCCGGCAGCCCGACCACCCGTTTGACGAACGCGGTGGTGGCCTGGTCGGGACGCCGGAAGACCATCGGTTCCCAGCGATCGACGTCCGAGAAGAGCCAGGGCAACTTGTGGACCAGCAGCTGATCGCCCTCGTTGCGGGGCACCCCCGAGACGTCGATCCCGGTATGGCCGCAGTTGATACAGGTGGCCACGCCGGGACTTGTCGGGGGCCCGTCGAGATCTGTGCCGCGGGCGAATTCGAAGCCGCAATCGGGGCAGGTGACCCGCTTGTGGAAGCCGAGCAGGTGAGGAGCCATCGAGCCGGTCGAGATCAGGAAACCCTCGACCAGGAACCCCTTGAGCAGCGACACCGAGATGGCCGTGCAGGCGATCAGCTCGAGCAATCCTCGAATCGCACTGCCGCGGCCGGTCATCTAGTGGTCTCCGCTTGAGTCGAGGACCGAGAGGAACGCCTTCTGGGGGATCTCGACCTCGCCGAACTGCTTCATCCGCTTCTTGCCGGCTCGCTGGTTGGCCCACAGCTTCCGCTTCCGCGTGATGTCGCCTCCATAACACTTCGCCGTCACGTTTTTCCGCATCGCCGGGATCGTCTCACGAGCAATCACTCGAGTTCCGATCGCCGCCTGCAGCGGGATCTCGAACTGGTGCTTGGCGATTTCCTGCTTCAGCCGCTTCACCAGAGATCTCCCGCGACGCTCGGCCTGCGAGCGGTGGACGATGGTCGAGAGTGCGTCGACACGACGCTCCTTGACCAGGATATCCAGCCGCACCAGGTCGGCTGGCTGGAAGCCGGTTGTATCGTAATCGAGCGTCCCGTATCCGCGAGTGGCACTCTTCAACTTGTCGTACAGGTCGTAGACGATTTCGGCCAGCGGCAACTCGTAGACCAGCTGGGCCCGCTTCGGGCCGAGGTACTCGGTGCTCTGGTACCGACCGCGCCGGTCCTCACACAGTGTCATGATCGTGCCGATGTTCTCGGCCGGCAGGATGAACGTCGCCCGTGCGATCGGTTCCCTCAACTCGTCGATCAGTCCCGTTTCCGGCAGTTCCTGGGGATTGTCGACCCGGACGATCTCGCCGTCGTGTCTCAGGACCTGGTAGGTGACGTTGGGTGCGGTCTGTACCAGCTCGATCCCCGCTTCACCCTCGAGCCGTTGCTGGATGATCTCCATGTGCAGCATGCCCAGGAACCCGCAGCGGAACCCGAATCCCAGAGCGTCGCTGGTTTCCGGCAGAAACGTGAAGCTCGAATCGTTGAGACTCAGCTTCTGGAGTTCACCGCGCAGAGTTTCGAAATCGGTTGCCTGGGTGGGGTACATGCCGCAGAAGACCATCTGCTGAGGTTCCTGGTACCCGGGCAGGGCTTCGGTGGCCGGGCTGGCCGCTGCGGTGATCGTCTCACCCACCGCCACCGCGCCCAGTTCCTTGATGCGGGTGACCAGGTAGCCGACCTGCCCGGGACCCAGTTCCTGGCACCGGGTCATATCGGGCCGGAACTGCCCCAGTTCGAGCACCTCGTGTTGTCCACCATTGCGCATGAACCGGACCGTTTCCCCGGTGGTGATGGTCCCGTCCATCACCCGCAGGTAGATGACGACTCCTCGGTAACTGTCGTACTTGCTGTCAAAGACCAGTGCCCTGAGTGCGTCTTCGGGCAGTCCTGCGGGCGGTGGCACGCGGTCTCTGATGGCTGCGAAGACCTCGTCGATCCCGATCCCGTCCTTGGCACTGACCAGCAGGGCCTCGTCGGGATCGAGTCCCAGCACGGTTTCGATTTCGGCAAGCACCTCGTCGATTCGCGTCACCGGCAGGTCGATCTTGTTGATGACCGGAATGATCTCGAGGTCGGATTCCAGTGCCGCGTAGGCGTTGGCGACGGTCTGGGCCTGGACTCCCTGGAAGGCATCGACCAGCAGCAGGGCTCCTTCGCAGGCGGCCAGGCTCCTGGAGACCTCGTAGTGGAAGTCGACGTGACCGGGGGTATCGATCAGGTTCAGCTCGTACTGCTGGCCGTCGAATTCGTGATTCAGGGCGACGGCGCGGGCCTTGACGGTGATTCCCCGGTCTCGCTCGATGTCGAGATCATCGAGCACCTGGTCGCGGAACTCGCGCTGGGAGATCGCACCGGTCCGCAGCAGCAGCTGGTCGGCCAGCGTGCTCTTGCCGTGATCGATGTGTGCGATGATCGAGAAGTTGCGGATTCCGCTGGCGTCCATGGCGGGCGGCATCCTAGTGAACGGCAGGGAATCGGTCGAGACAGCCGGGGCAGCGACTAACTGCCGTCACCGTTTCGCAATCGCTCGAGAGCTGCGGTGACACCATCGAGCCCCATGTGAGCGATGGTACCGATGTTGATGAAGCGATAACCACGCTCCTGCCAGTGCAGGGCGTGTTCGAGGCCGACATCGGTGATGCCGGCCGGCTTGCCGAAGCGAGCCACTCGTTCGGGGAACCCGTCGAGGATCTTGACCACGTCGGGATGCCGCGGTTGCCCGATGAGACCCAGCGACGCGGAGATGTCTTGCGGACCGGCGAACACCACGTCCACACCCTCGACCGCCGCGATCTCATCGACGTTTTCCAGCCCCAGCGGAGATTCGATCTGCACGACCACCGCCGTCTCGGCATTGGCCACCGGCAGGTAGTCGCCCCAGTCGACGTCCATCATCATCGGCCACAGTGGCGAGACGCCTCGTGACCCCTCGGGCGGGTACTTGCAGTACTCGACGGCCAGTCGAGCCTGCTCGGCCGTGTCGACCTGGGGCACCATGATCGTGCTGGCGCCGATGTCGAGTGCTTTCTTGATCCAGTTCGAATCGAGACCCGGGACACGGATCATCGGCGAGACGCCTGCCTGGCGGCAGATGATCGGCACCCAGCGGACCTCGTGAGGTCCGTAGGCCCGGTGTTCGAGGTCGATCCAGAGGAACTCGGGTCCGGTGTCGACGGAGAGCTTGGCGAGGATATCGGAGCAGTCGGGCAATCCGACGCCCCAGGCGACTCGCCCATCGTCGAAGGCCTGCTTGACCGGGTTGATGAAATCAGCCATCGGTGCCGGCCTTTGCCGTCGTTGTCGGCTCGAGGAGTCCGGCAATCACCGCTGCCGCGTCGCCGGCCCCCTCGATTCCTCCGAGTGTCTCGGCCAATTCGGCCAGCACGCTGCGAGAGACGCTCACCAGCTCCTGGGTCGCCGCCGCGTCGCCGGCCTCGGCCTCCTGCTCATCACCCCCGTCGCCACCGGCCCGCTGGCTCATCAGCCGCTTGGCCAACCCGACGTGGTTTGAAACCACCCGGTCGAAGGTGGCTCCACAGAACGCACACTTCACGGTCAGGGGATCGTCAACCAGGACCTTGCAACCTCCACAGCGGACGGTGTGCAGGTCGGCAACCAGTGAAACCGATTCCGTCATGACGGGTGACTCGACGTGTTCCAGGAAAGTGGGTGAAGAGCTGTGTTACCAGGACCATGCCGGCTGGACGTCGGAATTGACCACCGCCGCGCCCGGCCAGTTGCCCTCGTACAACGTGGCAATGCAGTCGGCAGCCTCGTTGGCCATGTCCTGGATGCTGGTCGTGTCGGCACCGGCCAGGTGCGGGCTGACGATGATGTTCTGGAGTGCAAACAGGGGATTGTCCCTCGAGGCTGGTTCCTGCTCGAAGACGTCCAGGCCGGCGGCGGCCAACGGCCCGTTCTGCAGAGCCTCGCTCAGGTCGCTCTCGACGATGATCCCGCCACGGGCGGTGTTGATCAGCACGCTCTCGGGCTTCATTCTCGACAGCACACCCGCATCGAAGAGACCTCGGGTCTCGTCGTTGAGCGGACAGTGGATGCTGATGGCGTCGCTTCGAGAGAGCAGGGAGTCGAAGTCGACCAGCTCGATCCCGTGCTCGGCACAAAATGACTCGTCGGGGTACTTCTCGGTCGCGATCACCGTCATGCCGAGTGAACTGCACCGCGTGGCCATGCTGCGGCCGATGCGGCCCAGTCCGAAGATGCCCATGGTCTGGCCGCGGATCGGCCGCATCGGCTCGGTGCTCCAGCCGCCCGATCGCACCAGCGCGTCGTGTACCACGACCCGCTTGGAGACTCCGAACAGCAGTGCCAACGCCTGCTCGGCCACCGCGGCGTGATTGGCCGTGGGGGTGATTGTGACCACGCGACCCAATCGCGTAGCTGCCGGGATGTCGACCCGGTCAAAACCGACGCCACAGCGAGCGATCACTCGCAGTCCCGGGCACCCCTCGAGCACCTCCGACGTCAACCTCTCACCACCGGCCAGCAGCGCGTCGACCCCCTCCAGCCCGGCAATCGTCTCCGACGGCGAAAGGCCACGCGTGAACGTGGGATCACCGGGGTACTTGACCTCGAAACCGGCCTCGAGCAACCGATCGACGTGAGGACCGGGTTGTTCGAGCAGGGCTTCGGGAGTGATCAGGGCGATGGGCATCGCGTCCGGGACCGATGGAGGACTTCGAGAAACGTGCGGTCCGAACCAAGCCCGCTCGGCGGCATCGAACACCTGTTCTACGAGGTCACCCTGCCGTTTGCAACTGCCGCCGGCAGCCCCGCCTGGTCGCCTGTCCGGCCGGCAGACACGAGACGATTGACAGCGGATTCCAGCAGTTTGGGACTTGTATTGCCCGGCTGGCCGATCGCACAATCACTCTCAGACGGTGACTTGGATCGAGGCTGATGATGTCTGAGACTTCGAGTGCTGAGGAGGCTGACGGCGACAGCGGCGAGATGACGATTGTCTGCTCGCATTGCGGAGCCGAGACTCCCCTGAATTCCACCTCATGCACGTCGTGCGGCAACGCGCTCGATTCGGTCGACCCGCAGTGGGCCGTGGAGGCAACAGCCTCTGCGGGTCCGGGTTGGTCAAGAGTCCTGGGAGGAATCGGCTGTGCGGTCCTGGTGGTGGTTGGCGCCGGAGCCGCCTTCTTCGTCGGCTGTGCAATGTTGTTGATGTAGTCAGTCGCAGCAGCGGTCGCTTTTGCGTCTTCGGTTACACTCTCGACGGCCGCTATATCGCCGTCATCTTCACGGAGGAGAACGGCGACACGGTGATTCCGGTGACGGCGTATGAAGTTCCGGAACCGTAAACGGAGACAAACCCTGATGGGCAGGAAGAACAGCAAGAAACTGAAACAGGTCAAGCGTTGTTTGACCGAGGAAGAACAATCGCGACACGCGCGAATCCGCGCGACGGCCATGAAGGACATTCCGCCGAAGCCGGACGTGGGCCGAAAGCCGTCGCCGCCTGGTATCCCCGCACAGATCCGCGAGGCGCGCGAAGGGCAAGGGCTGACGTGGTACGCGTTGGCCAAACGGGCCGGCATTCCCAATCAGGCCACCATCCGCGACATCGAGCGGGGCAAAGACGTCAAGCTCTCCAACCTGCAAGCCGTCGCCGCCGCGCTCGGTCTCGAATTGGAACTCATCACTGTATCCGCCGTGTAGGAAACTACTTGAAGATCCGCCAAGCAGGACACCGCAAAACCACCATGTCGATGCCCCTCCGCGATCACACGTTTCTTGGGATGACGCAGAGCCTGTGTCCGGAGTGCCTGGAACTGGTGCCGGCCAAGATCATCGAGCGAGGCGGCCGGGTCTACTTCCGCAAGCACTGCCCGACTCACGGCTCGCGCGAGGACTTCATCTGCAGCGACGTGAACAGTTTCGATCGGCTCGAGTTCAGCGTCCCCGGCAGGGTGCCTCGCCAGGTCGGCGTCACCGCCACGGGCAAGGGGTGCCCCTACGAGTGCGGGCTGTGTACCGAGCACGAGCAGCACACCTGTGTGGGATTGGTCGAAATCACCAGCTCGTGCAATCTCTCGTGCCCGATGTGCTACGCCTCGAGCGGCCCCGGCGGCCAACACCTCTCGCTCGCAGAGACCATCGCTTCGATCGACCGGTTGGTCGAAGTCGAAGGTCGGCCCGAGGTGTTACAGCTCTCGGGCGGCGAACCGACGATCCACCCCGATTTTCTCGAGATCCTCGACTACGCCTGCGAGCAGCCGATCGACATCGTGATGATCAACACCAACGGGATCCGGTTTGCCCGCGACGGTGAGTTCCTACAAGCGGTCGCCCGGCATCGTGATCGGCTGGAGATCTACCTGCAGTTTGATGGGTTCCGCGAGTCGACCTACGAGTCGCTGCGGGGCGAGCCGTTGGCGGAAATGAAGCAGGCGGCGGTCGAAGCCCTCGGCGAAGTGGGGCTGAGGACCACGCTGGTGACGACCATCCAGGGCGGCGTCAACGAGGACGAACTGGGGGCGATCATCGAGTTCGGGTTGGCTCGGAGGTGGATCACCGGCGTCAGCCTGCAGCCGGCCACCTACAGCGGACGCCACGTGCTGCCCGAAACGCTCGAGGCACGCGTGACGTTTCCCGAGGTCGTCAAGCTGATCGAACAGCAGACCGATGGGCAGTTCGTGGCCGAGGACTTCATGCCATTGCCGTGTGCTCACCCCAACTGCCACACCCTGACCTACGCCTACCGCTCCGGGGGCCGCGTGCTTCCCCTGATGCGGATCATCGACGCCCGGGAGCACAGTGACCTGCTGGCCAACGGGATCACGTTCAACCGGCAGCGAGCCCGGCAGTTGATCGAAACGTATCTCGGGCGGCTGGGCTGTTGCGGTCCCGAGGGGTGTTCGGTTCCGGGTTCGGCCGACGGATTCCAGTTCCCCGAACTCCCGCTCCTGGCCGGCGAGCCGATCGTTCCTGGCGGTTCGGACATCGCCGCCGACCCTCTGGCTCTGGAGTTCTTCCAGCGCGGCCTTGCCGAGGAGCTTGATCCCGGCGACGTCTTCCGCATCACGATCACCTCGTTCCTGGACGCCTACAACTTCGACGTGCGTCGTGTGATGAAGTGCTGCATCCACCACGTGCTGCCGTCGGGCCACGTGATCCCCTTCTGTGCCTACAACGTGCTGTATCGAGAAGGCCACCTCCCGCTGCCGACCCTGGACAGGCTAGCCGAACTGACCGCCGACTCGATCGAAGGCTGACGGTGGACGGCCGCATCACCTACGCGGCGATCATGTTGGCGGCGGTGGCCGCGGCGGTCTGGTTGTCGAGGGGTCGGCAGGCCCGGCTGGGACTCACGGTGCGGCAGCGGGTGATGATCGGGCTGGGCGGCTTCACCGGGGCCTTCCTGGCGGCGAAGTTGCCGTTTGCGCTGGTCTACGTCGTTGACGGCGACTGGCCCGCGGTGCTCAGCGGCCGCGCTCTGTTTTCCGACGGCAAGACGATCATGCTGGGGTTGGCCGGAGGCTATTTCGGGGTCGAGGCCGGCAAGTGGTACGGCCGGGTGCGGGTCGGGACCGGCGACAGTTTCGCGGTGGCGATCCCCGTGGCGGTGGCGATCGGCCGAGTGGCCTGTTTTACCAACGGCTGCTGCTTCGGGGTGGCCACCGGCCTGCCCTGGGGTGTCGATTTCGGCGATGGGATCCTGCGGCACCCGACCCAGCTCTACGAGTCGCTGTTTCACCTGGGGTGTGCCGCCGTGCTGGCCGCCCTGCGTCGCGACACGCTGCTCGTCGGGCACCTCTTCAAACTCTACCTCATCACCTATTCGGTCTATCGATTCGCGACCGAGTGGATTCGTCCCGAGGCGAAACTCTGGGGCGGCTGGACCGGATATCAGTGGGCGGCGGTCGTGATGGCGGTGGTGTTCGGGCTGCTGTGGTGGCACGAGTCGCGGGGTGGCCAGCCTGAAGCCGGTCCGGTAGGCTAGATCCCGCTGTTTCAGTCACGTCCGGTCACCGCGCCTGGAGTACAAAGGCATGCGACATCTGGTTCTCTCGCTGACTCTCGGTTGTGCCGTCCTGTTGACCGCCACCGTCACCTCCGTCGATGGCCAGGACGCCAAGGCGAAGAAGACTGCCGCCAAGAAGGGTGCTGCCAAGAAGACGGCTGCCAAGAAGGCCGCGGGCAGTTCGATCTTGAAGACCAATCGCGACAAGGCGAGTTACGCGATCGGTCTGCAGATCGGCATGGCTCTGAAGCGACAGGGCCTCGACATCGACCCCAAGCTGCTCGCGGCCGGAATCGCCGACACCCTGGCCGGCAAGAAGCCCGTCCTGAGTGACGAGAAGTTGCAGGCGGCGCTGGCGGAGTTCCAGAAGGAGATGCAGGCCCAGAAGGTCTCCAAGAGCAAGGCTCTGGCCGACATGAACAAGAAGGCCGGGCAGCTGTACCTGGTGGCCAACGGCAAGACGCGCGGTGTCAAGACGACCAAGAGCGGTCTGCAGTACACGGTGCTGAAGGCCGGCAAGGGAGCCACCGCCAAGGCGACGGACAACGTCGAGGTGCATTACCGTGGCACGCTGATCGACGGGAAGGTCTTCGACGAGTCGTTCAAGGGCAGGGCCCCCGTCAAGGGTGACGATACGGTCAAGTTTGCCGCCAACCGGGTGATCAAGGGCTGGACCGAGGCGTTGCAGTTGATGAACGTCGGCTCGGTCTACCGGCTGGTGATTCCTTCAGAACTGGGCTACGGCGGCCGCGGCGCCGGACAGGAGATCGGGCCTCACGCGGTGCTGATCTTCGAGGTGCACCTGATGGCGATCGGGACGACCAAAAAGAAGAAGACGACCAAGAAGAAGTAGTAGGCCAAGCGATGACCGGGGAGCGTGCCGCGGCACGCTGCTGACGTGCCCGCGACACTCCGCACCGCCGATATCGTGGTGATCGGCCTGGGAATGGCCCTGATCGCCGCGATCGGCGTGGTGTGTTCTCGCAAGAGCAAGACGGCCGGTGGGTACTTCCTGGCCGACCGATCGCTACCCGGCTGGGCGGTCGGCTTCTCGCTGATGGCCACCATCGTCAGCTCGATGACCTTCCTGGCTCTGCCGGCGGCAGCCTACCAGTCGAACTGGCGTCACCTGCCGGCCAACGCCATGTACGTATTGGCTCTGCCGGTGGCCTGGCTGCTGTTCATACCGTTCTATCGGGCCGGAGGGTTGCAGTCGGCCTACGAATACCTCGAACGCCGCTTCGGACTCTGGGCCCGTCTCTACGCCGGCGGTGCCTTCATCCTGTTTCACGTAGCGAGGATGGGGTTGATCCTGTTCGTCGCGTCCGAGTCGCTGCAACTGATTCTCGGCCGCCGCGAGGACTGGATTCTCGATGCGGTGATCATCGTCTTCGGTGTGATCGTGGCCGGTTACACGGTGCTGGGCGGCCTGCGTGCGGTAATCTGGACCGACGTGCTGCAGGGTGTGGCCCTGATCGGCGGCGGGCTGATCTGCCTGCCGATCCTGCTCGGCGGCATCCCCGACGGGCTCAGCGGGCTCGTCGCCGTGGCCCTCGATCACGACAAGTTGAGCTTCGGTGTCTCCGCAGGTGACGTCGCCGCCCACACGCTGGGGGCCACGATGCTGACCAAGCTGATTATCTTCCTGCAGATTCTCGGCACCGACCAGACCACCGTGCAGCGGTACATGGCTGCCAAGAGCCATCGCGAGGCGAACCGAGCACTGTGGATCGGTGGACTGCTGACGTTTCCCGTCTGGGCCTACTTCCTGTTTGTCGGAACCGCGCTTTACGTCTACTACGGGTTCCAGCCCGATCCGGCGATCGCCGATCTCGAGCCCGAACAGATCTTTTCTCACTTCATCATCACCCGCGTCCCCGCCGGCGTGGCGGGGTTCGTGATCATCGGCCTGATCGCCGCGGCGATGTCGACCCTGGACAGCAGCATCAACGCCATCGCCGCCACCATCACCAACGACTTCTACCGGCGGCTGTGGCGAAGGGAATCCGATGAGCACCACTACGGTAAAGTGGGCCGGCTGGTGAGCCTGCTGACCGGGGCGGTGATGATCGCCAGCGGCCTGTTGATCCACGCGACCCGGACCCCCGAGGGTGTGGAGGATGTGCAGACGAAGCTGTTGAGTATCCTGGGGGGCGGCCTGCTGGGTCTGTTCCTGCTCGGGCTGCTGACTCGACGTGCCACCGGCCGTTCGGCCGCGGTGGCCACGGCCGTTTCCGTTGCACTGGTCAGCGGATGGGTGGGGCTGAGTACTTCCGCGGCGGCCGAGTGGCTGCCCGCTCTGCACGAAAAGGTGCTGGATACGTTCTGGGTCGGCGTGGTGGCCAACCCGCTGCTGTTCGGGCTGGGCTGGGCACTGGGGCGAGGTGGTCGCCACAACGATGCGTCGCTGGAGGGCCTGACAGTCTGGTCGAAACCGACGACCTCTAGATAGATTCGGCGGTCTGCTGCAGACGCTGGGCGAGAGGTCCGAGGATGCGGCTGAGGTGGACCAGGTCGAGCACGTCACCGGCCGGGTTCCTGAGATCCTCGGGGTCGAGCCCGACCATTTCGAGTCGGCAGTAGACTCCGTTGCGGGTCAGGCCCAGCTTCTTGGCAACCCCCTGCGGACCCTTGATCCGCCCGTCGGGACTGTTGCGGAACGCGGTGAGCAGGTCGTAGAGCTGCACCAGTCCGCCCAGCAGGTTGTGTGCGTCGGCGATCAGGACCCGGTCGCCGATCTCGAACGCGTGCTGTTCGACCCGCCGGATCGTCTCGACCAGCCCCCCCACCGCCGCGCGGTCCTCGTCGGTCCAGAAACCGCCGCTGTCGGTTGTGCCGTGAGATGATCCGTTGTGTGAACCGTCGGTGGTCGTGCCTGACATGATGTCTCGCTCCCCTCCCGCTCCGGCCCGCTGCCGTTATTTTCCCGGCGGAGGTCAGCGATGGCAAGACGGATCGGGGCTTCTCACCGAATCAGTGGTCATCCAGGAACCGGTTCGTGAACACCTCCGAGACCTCCACCGTCCCCGCATCGATCACCTTCACGTCGACCAGCTGGCCCAGCAGCGTCTTCCAGCGCGCTTCGGTCATCCGTCCGAGTTCGTCCCGAGGAGTCTCGGGGGTCGAGCACAACGACTTCAGCTCCTTGGCCCCGAAGGCCAGGATCGGCAGACCCATATCCTCGTTTCGTGCCGAAATGGCCTGGTTGGCCAGGCCGGGGTTGTCGAGGTACTGCCGCCATCCGGCGACCGAGGCCTTGACCATCGCGGCCACCAGTTTCGGTTGCGTGCGGATCACCTCGGGAGTCGTGATCAGCACGCTGGTGTAGGGGTTGAATCCCAGGTCCGAGACCATCAGGACCCGGGGCTGAGCGTTTTGCAGTCGAGCCACGAAGGGTTCGCTGATCGAGTAGCCCTGCTGGGCGAAGTCGTCGTCGAGCAGGAACTGTGAGACGTTTCCGGCGTAGGGGACCAGTTGCACCGTGTCCAGGTCGACCGTCTTCTGCAGGAACAGGGACCAGGTGGCAGTGCTGCTGACGGCCAGCGTGCCGACCTGGCCGAGTTCCTTCAGCGAGCTGATCCCCGAGTTCTCGTGGACCATCACGCAGCGGGGACTGAGCTGCATCGCCGCCATCACCGCCACCGTTTTCGCTCCGGCTGCCTGGCCGACCAGGACCCGGTCGGCGTTGGTCACTCCGAACAGCACGCGACCGGTCGCGACCTGTGTGACGACCTGCGTGCCGGGTCCCCCGGGGCGGATCTCAACGTCGAGGTTCGCGTCGTGATAGAGCTTGTGGACGTCGGCGGCAAAGAAGCCACCGTGTTCGGCCTCGGGAAACCAGTTCAGTTGCAGCGAGACCGCTGTGGGAGGGCGGACGATCTCGCTGTCGCCCTCGGGTGCCGGTTCGTTTCTGCCGCAGCCCAGGCAGATCAGGACCAGTGGGGTGAGCCACCTGGCGGAGGGGAAGGGCACGGTTGGGGTCCCGGGGTGGAGTGGTGTGGTCATTGTGGGTGTTTGGTGTGAGGTTGTCACCCGGGGTGTGAGCGTGTCTCGGGGTCTGACGCCGCCCGTGGCGGGGCCTGACCCCTTCCCGCGAGAGTTGGCGGTTGGAACAAAGGGGTCAGGCCCCGCCTGCGGGACGCTCCAGGGGAGACAGGCCAAACTGAGGGCGGCGTCTGACCCCACGGCTAATCCGTGGCTGATCCCCAGCGGGACAGGAGTCGTGTTCCGATCCAGGTTACTGCTCCGAACAGTGCGATACCCAGCAGGGCCGATGCGATGACTGCGGCGAAGAGGTGTGCGGTCTTGAGGTGCTGAGAGGTGCTCAGTACCAGGTATCCCAGCCCGTAGTGCGTCGTCGTATGCCCAACAAAGAACTCGCCGACGATCGCGCCGATCACCGCCATCCCGCTGCTGGTGCGGGCTCCGGTGACCAGGTACGGCACCGCATGTGGCAATCTCAGCTTCCACAGCACCTGCCAACGGTCGGCGCGGTAGAGCCCGAACAGCTCGATCAGGTCCTCATCGATATTGACCAGTCCCGCGGTGGTCGAGGCGATGATCGGGAACAGGCTGATGATCACTGTCACCAGCACCACGCTGGGGAACCCGGTTCCGAACCAGATGATGATCAGCGGGGCCACCGCGATGATCGGCACCGTCTGCAGAAAGATCGCGTAGGGATAGCAGCTTTGACGGACCAGACGCGACTGAGAGAACACGACCGCGATCAAGACTCCCGCGACCAGGCTGGCGGTGAATCCGGCCAGTGCCGCCACCCCGGTCCGCAGGCTCGCCGCCAGCAACCGGTCACCGTCAGTGATCACGGCGGTGGCGACGTCGCTCGGGGCCGGCATCAGAAACGGCGGCCATTCAAACCACCACACCGACGCCTGCCACACCCCGAGCACGACCAGCAGCAGCCCCACCGGCGGCCACAACCTCGACAGCATCTGCCCGGGCGAGGAGCTCAAGACGACTCCTCCCGACCACCTCGCCTCAGTCGGGCCGACACCTCACCCCCCAGCCCGGCAAAGTCGGCCTCGGCTCGCAACGACGCGGTCCGTGGTCTCGGAAAACCGACAGCGACTTCGCTGAAGTTGCCTCCAGCCGCGGGTGGCATCACCACCACGCGATCGGACAGGAAGACTGCTTCGGCGACGTTGTGAGTGACGAACACGGCGGTGGTGCCGCGGGCCGAGTGGATGGCGAGCAGTTCCTGGTTGAGTTGTTCGCGGAGCAGGTCGTCGAGAGCGGCGAAGGGCTCGTCGAGCAGCAACACGTCGGGCTCGGTCACCAGCGCCCGTGCCAGCGAGACTCTCATCCGCATCCCGCCGGAAAGTTCACGGGGCCGCTTCTGTACGTCGCCGGCCTCGAACCCGATCAACTCCACGCTCTGGCTGACTCTTCGGCTGGTCTCGGCGGGGTCCACTCCGAGCAATTCCAGCGGCAGAGCGATGTTCTCCCGGACCGTTCGCCACGGCAACAGGTTGGGTTCCTGGAAGACGAGAGCGATTCGAGGTTCGTCGGGGAGTTCGACCCGGCCGGAGCTGGGCTGCAGCAGCCCGGCCATCAGCCTGAGTACCGTCGACTTGCCACAGCCTGAGGGTCCGACCAGCGTGACGAATTCCCCCCGGGCGATGTCCAGGTCGACCCGTTCGAGGACCCGGTGATCGGGGTCGAATGCCAGGCTGACCTGGCTGAGTGCCAGGGCGGGTCGGGTTGCTGTGGAGGGTGTGAAATCCAATACCATTGAGCTCCGAAGCGGGGCCGTGTGCGAGCATCCTAGTCGGCCGACAGGGAGTTGTGGAACTTGAGGCGTGCCGGTCGCCCCCCTCGAACACTTGTCCTGCGCGGCCATGTTGCATTATTGTCGTGACGGTTTCATTTCACGGATGGACTGACTTGGTGAGACGTGTGCTACGAGTACAACGAACGCACGGCCGACTGCTTTTGGTTGTGCTCGCCCTGGCGTTACTGAGCCCGGGATTATTGCCGGCTCACGAGACGACTCCACCCCCCGCGGCGGCGGCTGCCGAACACGGCGTCGACGGTTCGGAGTTGCTGATCCTGCTCTACATCTTCGTACTCGCGTCGTTTCTCGGGTACCAGTTGATCCTGCGGGTCCCGCCTCTGCTGCACACTCCGCTGATGTCCGGCACCAACGCCATCTCGGGCATTTCCCTGGTCGGTTCGCTGGTCGCGGCGGGCCTGGCGGAGCCGTTGATCTGCAACGTGCTGGGTGGCCTGGCGGTGGGGTGTGCGATGTGCAACGTGGTGGGCGGCTTTGCGATTACCGACCGGATGCTGGCCAAGTTCCGCAAGGGGAGTCGCTAGACCGTGCCTCTACTTGCGGAATTGGTGCCGATGTCGACCGAGTGGCTGTACCTGGCCGCTGCGGTGCTGTTCATCGTGGGGATCCGCGACCTGAGTTCGGCCGAGACGGCTCGGCGGGGCAACATGTTGGCGGCCTGCGGCATGCTGCTGGCCATCGTGGGCACGATGCAGCACCCCCTGATCCTCCAGTGGGGATGGATCGTGGTGGGCATGGTCGCCGGCGGCGTGATCGGCCTGATGATGGCGGTGTTCATGCCGATGACGGCGATGCCCGAACGGATCGCGATCGTCAACGGGCTCGGAGGTGCCGCCAGCGGGCTGGTGGGGATCTGCGAGGTGATCCGCCACGTGATCATGCGTCCGGAAGGCTCAACCGCCTCGGGATTCAGCGCGTTCCACGTCGGGGTGGCGGGGCTGGAGATCATGTTTGGGGCGCTGACCTTTACCGGCAGCATGGTCGCCTTCGGAAAGCTGAAGGGCCTGATCAGCAGCAAGCCGATGACCTACCCGGGCCAGAACGTGGTCAACGTCCTGTGGATGCTGGCGATGGTGTGCCTGATAGTCGGCCTGGTCACCGAAGACCTCGATCCCGTCTTCTTCTTCGTATTGGCCGGGATGGCGTTGCTGTTTGGTGTGATGTTCGTGCTGCCGATCGGCGGAGCCGACATGCCGGTGGTGATCGCGATGCTCAATGCCTACTCGGGCCTGGCCGCCGCGGCCACCGGCTTTGTGCTCAGCAACAAGGTCCTGATCATCGCCGGTGCCCTCGATGGATCCTCCGGCCTGCTGCTCTCGCTGCTGATGTGCCGTGCCATGAACCGCTCGTTGACCAACGTGCTGTTCGGTGCCGTGGGCGGAGCGAGCAGTGGCGTGTCCGGCGGTGACGAGTTGCAGGGGGAACCGCAATCGATTTCGACCGTCGAGGCCGCCGAACGACTCTTCGACGCCCGCCGAGTGATCATCGTACCCGGCTACGGCATGGCTGCCGCGGGGGCCCACTTCGCCATCCGCGAACTGGCCGACCTGCTCAAGGAACGGGGCATCAGCGTCAAGTACGCGATCCACCCCGTCGCCGGGCGGATGCCCGGCCACATGAACGTGCTGCTGGCCGACGCCAATGTGCCCTATGACGACCTGATCGAGATGGACGTGATCAATCCCGAGTTTGCCGAGACCGACGTGGCGTTGGTGATGGGTGCCAACGACATCTGCAACCCGGCGGCCCGCACCGCCGAGGGCAGCCCGATCTACGGGATGCCGATTCTGGATGTCGACCATGCGGCCCAGGTGATCGTGATCAAGCGAAGCATGAGTCCGGGGTTCGCGGGGATTCCCAACGAACTGTTCGTGGCTCCCAACTGCGCGATGCTCTTCGGCGACGGCAAAGAGGTGGCCGAACAACTCATCGAAACGCTCTCGCTGTAGCCCCCGGGAAACGAAAGGCAACAATGAAGGTCGTGGTGCCCAGGGAACTGACCGCGGGCGAGACCCGGGTGGCGGCGACGCCGCGGACGGTCAAGCGGATGGACCGCGCGGGGCTTGAGGTCCACGTCGAAGCGGGGGCCGGCCAGGCTTCGGGGATTACCGACTCGGAGTTCGCCGAAGCGGGTGCGACACTCATCGAGGATCGTGCCGCTTTGTTTGCCGGGTCCGAGATCATCCTGTGCGTCAAACCGCCCGACCCCGAGACAATCACCCAGATGCCCTCCGGTGCCTTCCTGATCGCGGTGCTCGATCCGCTGATCGAGCACGAGGTGGTCACGCAGTTGGCCGATCGGGGCGTTTCAGCCTTCTCGCTCGACATGGTCCCCCGCATCGCTCGGGCCCAGTCGATGGACGTGTTGAGCTCGATGAGCACTCTGACGGGGTACCAGGCGGTGCTGCTGGCAGCGATGGCACTGCCCGGGATCATGCCCTACCTGACCACCGCCGCCGGGACCCTGCATCCGTCGAAGGTGCTGGTACTGGGTGCGGGGGTGGCGGGGCTGCAGGCGATCGCCACGGCCCGCCGGCTGGGGGCTTTGGTCTGGGGCTACGACATCCGGCCGGTGGTCAAGGAGCAGGTCGAGAGCCTGGGTGCGGAGTTCCTGGAGCTGATCGACACGTCGGACGCCGCCGAGGATGCTGGCGGGTACGCTAAAGAACAGAGCCAGGACCAGGCCGCTGAGCAACAGCGGGCCATGACCGCTCACCTGGCCGAGATGGATGCGGTGATCACCACGGCATTGATCCCCGGCCGACCGGCTCCGATCCTGCTGACCGCCGAGATGGTCGAGGCGATGAAGCCCGGCTCGGTGATCGTCGATCTCGCGGCCGAACGGGGTGGTAACTGCGAGTTGACCAGGCCGGGTGAGAACTTCACTTCCGACGGGGGGGTGACTATCCTCGGCCCGTTGGATCTGCACTGCAGCGTGCCGGCTCATGCCAGCCTGATGTATGCCAACAACGTGGCCAATTTTCTGTTGCACGTGTGCCGAGATGGCCGGATCGATGTCGAATCCGAAGACGAAGTGGTCCGCGGCACGCTGGTTACCAGCGGCGGTCGAGTTGTCCACGAACGGGTTCTCGAGGTGCTGGGGGCGACAAAGAGCTGAGGCAGCCCGGCGATGAGTGCACATGATGTGGTGCTGATTCCCGGAGACGGGATTGGCCCGGAAGTCACCTCCGCCGCCCTCAGAATCCTCGAAGCGGCAGAAGCTCCGCTTGCGTTTGATGTGCATCAGGCCGGGCTGGCGGCGCTGGAAGCGGGCCAGGACGTACTGCCGGCTTCGACGATCGAGGCGATTACGCACCACGGCGTGGCTCTGAAGGGACCGTGTACCACACCCGTCGGCGAGGGCTTCAAGTCGATCAACGTCCAGCTCAGGCAGGAACTCAACCTCTTCGCCGCCGTGCGACCGGTCCGCAACCTGCCGGGCGTCACGACCCGCTTCGACGGCGTCGACCTGGTGATCATCCGCGAGAACACCGAGGGTCTTTACAGCGGGGTCGAGAACCAGGTGACTGCCGACGTGGTCATGAGCATGAAGGTGGCGACCCAGACGGCCTGCGACCGGATCGCGCGTTGGGGCTTTCGCTTTGCCACCTGCCGTGGCAGGAAGAAGATCACGGTCTTCCACAAGGCGAACATCATGAAACTCACCGACGGCCTGTTCCTGCGCTGTGCACGCCAGGTGCACCAGGCCGAGTATCCCAACATCGAGTACGAGGAAGTGATCATCGATGCCGGCTGCATGAAGCTGGTGCAGGACCCGTCCCAATTCGACGTACTCCTGCTCGAAAACCTCTACGGCGACGTCGTCAGCGACCTGTGTGCCGGGCTGGTCGGAGGGCTGGGCGTGGTCCCGGGGGCGAACATCGGCGAGGAGTTGGCGGTGTTCGAGGCGGTTCACGGGTCGGCACCAGACATCGCCGGCCGGGGTGTGGCCAACCCGCTGGCGGTGAGCATGTCGTCGGTCATGATGCTCAACCACCTTGCAGAAACTCGCGACGACCCGTCGTGTCGTGAGGCGGGCGAGCGGATCAAGGTTGCCTACAACCTCGCCCTGGCCGACGGCTGCCTGACTCGCGACCTCGGCGGGAATCTCGATACCACGGAATTCGTCAACGAGGTGGTCGATCGCATCGAGGGGTCTTCGTCGTGACCCCTTCCGCCCGTTCCTGGCTGCTGGCCGTCGACGTGGGCAACAGCCGGGTCAAGTTCGGGCTCTTTGACCTGGCATCGGCTTCGGACGGGTTGCCCGAGTTGGTCGAGTCGTTGGCGGTGGCACCCGATGGCGAGGTGCCGTGGAGTGAGATCGGTGGTTGGCTGGGCGAGTCGACCGGTGGCGGACCCCGGGGCATCGTGGCAGGTTCCAACCCGGCGGCTCGCGACACGGTGGTCGAGGCCTGGCCCGGCGATTGGCTTGCACCTCGGGTACTCACCGACGCCGCCGGCCTGGGTCTGCAAGTAGAACCGACAAAGCCCGGGCGGACCGGGCTCGACCGGCTGCTCAACGCAGTGGCGGTCAACCGGCTGAGTGCCGGAGACCGTCCGGCGATCATCATCGATTCGGGAACTGCCACGACGGTCGACGCGGTTGACTCCGAGGGGGTCTTTCTGGGTGGAGCCATCCTGCCGGGATTCGGATTGCTGGCCCGTTCGTTACACCGCTACACCGCATTGCTTCCGCTGGTGACTCTTGAGGAACTGGGTACGGGACCGACCGAGGCGGTGGGCGAGGACACGATTGCGGCGATCCGCAGCGGCCTGTTCTTTGGTCAACTCGGGGCGGTCCGCGAACTGGTCGCGGAAATGTCGGGGTCGTTGGAGGGTGCGGCTCCCGAGCTGTTTCTGACCGGCGGCGGTGGTCCGCTGCTGGCCACCGCACTCACCGAAGCCCGCCTGGTGCCTCACCTGGGCCTCCGCGGCCTGGCCGAAGTGGCACGGGTCGGCGACGACAAGGCGAAGACGTGAGCACCGCTCGGGTCGCCGTGCTGACTCCGGTCGGCCGCGGGGCGATCGCCAGCCTGGTGGTCGACGGGTCGGCCGGACTCCTCGATTGGCATCGGCTGTTCGCTGCCGCCAACCGACGACCCCTGGCCGAACAGGACATCGGACGGATCTGCTTTGGCGGCTGGGGCGACGGTCGGGATGGGCTGCCGAGTGAAGAGATCGTGGTCTGCCGGATCGGGCCGGAACGCACCGAGCTGCATTGTCACGGCGGATCGGCCGCGGTGGCCCGGATTCTGGCGGACCTGGCCGAGGCCGGCGTGAGCCGGTGTGAATGGACCGAGTTGATCGAGGTAATCGAGGTGACGGATGGGCCAGTCGGAAGGCCGGCCAGGCGGTTCGAGATCGAAGTGGCCCAGGCACTGGCCGCTGCCACCACTTGGCGGACCGCCGGCATTCTGCTCGATCAACAGGCCGGAGTGCTCCGTCAGGCACTGAAGCGACTGGAAACGGTCGGCTGGGACCAGCGTGAGCGGTTGGCCGGGATGCTGGCCGAGTTGCTCGAGTGGTCCGGGTTGGGGCGTCAGCTCGAGAAGCCTCCGACGGTGGTCCTGGCCGGTCCACCCAACGTGGGCAAGTCGAGCCTGTTGAATGCACTGCTGGGGTTTGGGCGGGCGATTGTCTGGGACGAACCGGGAACGACCCGCGACGTGATCTCCGGCGACACGGCGTTTGAGGGCTGGCCGGTGCGGTTGGCCGATACGGCCGGGTTGAGGGTGACCGATGACGAGATCGAGTCGGTTGGCATCGAGCACGCTCGACGGGAACTCGAAGGGGCCGACCTGGTGGTGCTGGTTATCGACAGGTCGCGGTCGGTCGATGAGGGGGTTCGGCGGTTGATGGATGAACTGGGTGACGGGCTGGTTGTGGCCAACAAGAGCGACCTGCCCGATGCCAGCGGGGGCGGGTTGCCGCAGCAGGCGTTGGTGGTGTCGGCGTTGAGCGGGGAGGGTGTCGATCGCCTGGCGGCGGCGATCCTGGGGCGGTTGGTCCCGGAGGTGCCCGAACCGGGAACGGCTGTGCCGGTCTCTTCGAGGATGGTGGAGTGTCTGCAGGCGGCGGATCTGGCGGTTTCAGCCGAAGACGAGGTTGGTTTTCGAGAGGCGTTGGCTGAGGCGATTGGGTGATTCCCGTGTTGGCGTCGGGTGGTATGATGGGTGTGTTGTTGGGGGGGTCAGTAGCATGCAGAGTTTCTTCGAGGGTTGGGCCGAGCAGTACGCTCGGCGGTTCACGGTGTTGATGGTCATCGCGGTGATCATCCTGGCCCTGGTGTGCGGAGCGTACGCATGGCGGCATCGGGGACAGCGATTGGCGGAACACAGCGAGAGGAAGTCTCGTGCAACCGCCGGCGGAATCGCCATGTGGCTGCTGCTTCCGTCCTTTCTGTTCGCCTCGTTCACCCTGATGAGCCCGTTCCTGCTGGCGCAGACGGCGTTCCTGGTGCTGTTGGCCGTGGTGTCTTCGAAGCGACGCTGGTCGCCCTCGAGGTTTTCGGCGATCGCCCTGGTGCTGGTCGCGACCATGATCTGTCTAGCGGGCGGTCAGGGCGTGATTCAGGCCGAGCGGGTGAGCCGTGAGTTCCCGTTCGAGTCGTTGGTGAAACGACTCGAACCGGTCTTCGCCGCTCCGACGGATCCGCCGGAACTGACCGAGTCGGGCGAGACGGCCCTGTTGCTACTCGAGGATAGACTCGAGAAGTCATCGCAGCGGATTTCGATGGGTTACCACCGCCGCCGTGCGTCTCTGGAGTTGGTTCACGCGTCGCACGTGCTGAAGTTCGTCAGCAGCGAGGGGTTTGGGTTTGGTCGCATGTTCGGGCCGACGGTTTCCAACACGCGGATTGCGAAAGCGAACACGTATCTTCAGCCGGTTGCCCTGTTGAGTGGTTCGCCTGACTCGACCGGTGATCGATCCGACCTGTGGTTGCCCGTGTCGGATTCGCCAACAGAGAGACTGGCACTGAGTGATCTGCACGAGAACATGTTCCACGATTTCGCCAACCCGAATACCTATGGGTGGGTCCGCGACCTCGAGCACGTCACCGGGTTTCAGTCTCACGCGGTCCGAGACTTCAAATCGCACTCTCAGCGGTATGAACAGAAGTCGCCCGTCGGGTCGGCATGGAAGCTGGAGCGGGTCGAGTTGGTAAGCCTGCTGAAGAGTGCCGAGCCGGGAGTCTACGTTTCAGAGAACCTGCCGCGGATGGACGAGTTGGCCGATGCGGGACGCCGGGCGTTGGATGGATTCGAGACGATTGCGTTGCGGGAACTTCGAAACGGCGAATCGCTGGTGATCCGCAGCCAGGGAATTCGGGTGAAGATGATGGGTGCGTTGCGGGCCGCCAAGCAGTGCTCGTTGTGCCACGAGGTGCCACGCGGCACTCTGCTGGGCGCCTTCAGTTACTGCTTCCGCGACCAGACCTCCGCGAGTGCGTCGGAGTAGTCTTGTTGCCAGCCCGGGTCGTCCTCGAGTGCGGCGATCAGCCCGGCTTGGCGGTGTCGGTCGAGCACCAGGGTTTGGATGTTGTGCCGATCGAGCCGTTGGCTCCAATCCGTGGCCACACCAATCACCTCGATGTAGTCACGCCAGGCGGTCTCGGGGACCAGGTGGGCGTGCGAGGCGACGAGCAATTGGATCCGGGGCGGACCCTGCCAGATCAGGAAGTCGCCCCATTCATAACTGGCCAGCACCATTCCCTGTGGAGGGTGCTCGAGGAGCCAGGCGGTTGCTTCCAGCGGCGTGGCTGAGGAGACCATCGGTCGCCGGGCCACCAGCGTGTCACGCTCGACCAGCAGCCCGCGAGCGGCGGGGGATGCGATCAGCGTGACCAGTGTCATGACCACTGCACCCACCAGGACCTTGCGTCGATCTGCTGGGGGCAGCGGTTGAGAAAGACCGAGCCGAGAACTGAGTGCGGTGGCCTGCAGCGCGACGACCAATCCGGCGACCGGGGCCCACCAGTTGATCATCCGGGAACAGGCCACGGTGGCGACACCGGTCGTGATCAGCATCAGCCAGGCATAGGATCGGACCCGTCGCCGGCCGATGATGGCCAGGGAACCGATCAGCACGGCGGCTGCCAGCATCGCAGAAGCCTGTGCGGTGTCCCAGCCCAGGGGCTGCCACTCGATGATGTCGGCCAGGTTGGGGTGCCGGCCGATTTGCCAGGCCTGCCACGGCAGGCTGGTTCCATAGGGAGTGGCCACCAGGGGGACCAGCAGGCCGAGGGTGGCTTGTCTGAGTCGATGAGCGAGCTGCCGGTCGTGTCGCCAGGCGCCCCGGCGGCGGGTCCTGGCGATGCGATCGATCACCCGCCCGATGAGGTGTGTCGCCAACAGCAACCACCCGATCACGAATGAACCGTGCAGGTTGGCCCAGGCCGCCATCACGACTCCGACCAGGACCATTCGCCACCACGACGGCCTGGGGTCGTGCAGCAGGGCCAGCAGGCCGGTGAAGCAGGCCAGCCCGGCCAGTTGGGGACGCATGATTTCCAGTTGCTGCCAGGCGACGGCCAGGAAGATCGCGGCTCCGGCGATCGACGCAGCAATCCGCCTCGGACACCTCGATGCCAGGACCGGTGCGACGCTCAGCAGAGCACAACCGGTGACCAGCGTGGCGTAGAGCAGTTGCAGGGCCTCAACTCCTCCGGCTCGCATCACCCGGTAGCCGATCAGCTGGCTCAGGTGAGCCGTGTCGACCAGGAGGTTGTCATCGGCGTAGGGCAGGAACGGCTCAGCCAGGGGGATCTGGCCATCGTGCTGGATCATCCAGCGTCCGTAGGCGAGGTGACCCCAGAGGTCGGTGTGCCACAGCGGTTGTCCGGCCAGCATACTCCACAGCAAGGCCACCGCCCCCAGCAGCAGCAGGTGAGCGACGAGCTTGCTGGGGCCGGTCAACGGGGCGTCCACCTGCGGTTCCTCTGTGGCGTGAGAATCGATTACAACCTCGCCGCCTGACAGTAGTCGTTCACCGAAGTGGTGGTCAAACACGGGAGAATCGCGGTGCGGCTGGTCGAGGGACTGAAACGGGTGCCCTGGAGCGTGGTCGCAGCGGCCTCGGGGCTGGTCGCTCTCGGCCTGGCGGGCATTTCGCGAGGCGACCAGCTGGCCGGTTCCGGTGCCCTGTTCACCCGCCAGTTGATCTGGGTTGCCCTGGCGATCCCGGCGTTGATCGCCGCGGCGTGGGTTCCCTACCGGTCTCTACGGCCGGCCAGTTACGTGCTGTTCGGTGCGACGCTCGTGCTGCTGCTGTTGGTGTTCCTGATGCCGGCCCATCGCGGAGCCCACCGCTGGATTCCTCTGGGGTTTTTCGACATGCAGCCCTCGGAGCTAACCAAGCTGACCTTCATCCTGGCGCTGTCTCACTACCTGATGTACCGCCGCAACTTCCGCCGTTTCCTGGGTCTGTTCACACCGTTTCTACTGACCCTGGTCCCGCTGGTGCTGGTACTCAAGGAGCCGGACCTGGGGACCGCGTTGCTGTTTCTGCCGATGCTGTTCGCGATGCTGCTGGCCGCCGGAGCCCGCGTGCGTCACCTGGCGCTGATCGGGCTGATGGGCGTGGCGGTGACGCCGGTGCTGTGGCTGGGGATGAATGCCGAACAGAAGTCACGAGTGGTCTCGTTGCTGACCCAGGTCGAGGACGGCCCGGTGCCTCGGGGCGACGGGTACCACCTGTACCAGTCCAAGCGGATGCTGTCGCTGGGTGGGACGTGGGGCAGTGAGCTGGCCGGGATGCCCGTCGACGACCCCGCCGCGTATCACCTGCCGGCGGCGCGCACCGATTTCGTGTTCTGCCTGATCGGCGAGAGGTTTGGTTTGATCGGCAGCCTGCTGACTCTGAGCATCTACGTGGTGCTGATCGTCAAGGGACTCTCGATTGCACATGCGACCCGCGAGCCGTTTGGGCGGCTGTTGGCCACGGGAATCGTCACTCTGCTGGCGACCCAGGCGATTATCAACACCGGGATGACCGTGGGGCTGATGCCGATCACCGGGATGACCCTGCCGCTGGTCAGCTATGGGGGATCGAGCCTGGTGGCCACGGCGATCGCATTGGGATTGCTGATCAACGTGGCGATCCGGCCGGGATACGAAGTCACTGCCGAACCGTTTCGGTTTGCGGCTTAGGGGGGGACTGGCTCCGCAGCCCCGCCTTGAGCGGGGCGAAGGTGCCTGTCCCGGTTTGGGAAAGCGGCTATCGGCTCCGGGACAGGCACCGGCGCCCCGCCAGAGGCGTGGCTCTGGAGCCAGTCCCCGGGGTCCCCCTACTTCTGGAAGAAGTCGGTGGGTCCACGCAGCGTGTAGTAGGGGTACTGCACGACGGCCGGTGGCTGGTTGGCCGGCGGGTAACTCAGGCCCTCGGGCACGCGGTGTTCGAACGTGTGGTAGTGCCCACCACGGAACGCGCCCTGCGGCTGCTGGCCGCCGTAGTTCATCACGCCGTTTTGGGTCGGTGCGAACTGGGCATCGGTCGGAGCCTGGCCCCTCACGATGCCTCGAGGATTCTGGCAACCGATGGCCAATGAGACACTCAGGCAAACGGCCAGTCCCAGTGCAATTCGAGTCTTCATCTTTGGGTAACCCCCACGGTCGCGAGACCGGTTGAAGTGAGTGGCATGTTGCAGGGTCGTACGAACCGTGCGACGCACGCCGTAGGGTTCTTATCGGCAGCCACAGCTCCCCGAGGCCACAGAATGCGGAGAATCGGCCGAACCCCCACAGGTGCTCCAGGCCATCGATCTTGCGGAATCGTTGTAATCGAACTAGATTACCGCGCGCCGGACGGGCCGCTTCCCGCTTGATATCGTCGTAACAGAGAGCTTTTCACGTGTACGTTGCCGTCACCTCCCGTTGCCTCGGTGATCTGCCATTCCTGGATGCCTGCAGCCTGCTGGCTGACTACGGGTACACCCGGATCGAGTTCTGGTTCGACGAGGACAGTGATCACCTGAAGCCGTCCGACGTGGTGGCCGACCTCGATGGGTTCGTCACTCGGTACCGGTCCGCATCGAGACTGACGCCGGTGGCGTTCTGTTTCGAGCAGCCCGTCGACGTCGAGACATTCGCCGCGATCACCCAGTTGGCCAAGCAGATGCGTGTCGCCCAGATCACGGTCCCCTCGACTCCACTGGGCACGCCGTTCAATGCCGAGATCGAACGGCTGCAGGACCTGTTGAAGATCAGCAGTGCAGCGGGAGTGCAGTTGTCGATCCGGACTCGTACCGGTCACCTGACCGAAGACGCTCACACCGCCGTGGAACTCTGCCAGGCCGTCGGCGGCGTGGGGCTTTCGCTGGACCCGTCCTATTACATCTGCGGCCCGCACAACGGCGAGTCGTACGATCAGGTCTATCCGTACGTCTATCACGTCTACCTGCGAGACACGACGCCCGAAGAGATCCAGGTGCAGGTGGGCCTGGGCGAGGTCGACTACAGCCGCCTGATCAGCCAGCTGCGTCGCGAGGACTACGACCGGACGCTCTCGGTCGATTTCTTCCCCGACCGCTACGGTGATCTCGACCGTGCCCTGGAGCTGCGAAAGATGCGGATGCTGCTCGAGTCGCTGCTGATGTGAGTCGGCTGCTAGAAGTCGTCGGGGTTTCCGAAGAGGCTTCCGCCGTCTCCGGTACCGCCCTTGAGTTCCGAGGGTTCGATCCGCTGCAGCGGCGTCAGGTCCTCGTCGGGCTCATCCCCCCCGCGGTCTCCGGTGGGTTGATCCTTCAGGGCCTTCAGCGACAGCGAGATTCTCTGTCGCTCGGAGTCGACTTCGAGCACCTGCACATCGACCGACTGTCCCTCGTCGAGCACGTCACTGACGCGTCGGACCCGCGTGTGTTCCAGCTCGCTGATGTGCACCAGCCCCTCGACCCCCGGTTCCAGTTCCACGAATGCGCCGAAGTCCATGATGCGGGTGACGGTGCCTGCGACCTGTTTTCCGACGGCGTAGGAGTTGACTGCTCCGGCCCAGGGGTCGCCGCTGAGTTGCTTCATTCCCAGGCTGATCCGGCTCCGTTCGGCATCAATCGCCAGGATCTTGACCTCGACGGTTTGCCCCTGGGTCAGCACCTGTTCGGGGTGATGCAGCCGCGACCAGCTGATCTCGCCGATGTGCAGGAAGGCGTCGAGTCCGCCGAGATCGACGAAGGCTCCGTATTCCTTGAGCGTCTTGACGGTGCCGCTGCGGATATCGCCGACTGAGAGCTGTTGCCAGATCTCGGCCGCGGCGTCCTGGTATTCTTCCTCGAGCAGTGCGCGGCGGCTGACGACCAGGTTGCGTTTCTTGGCATCGACCTCGATGACCTGCACCGAGAGTTTCTGGCCGATGAAGGGTTCGAGATCCTCGATGTAGGACCGGTCGACCTGCCCGGCCGGCAGGAAGCCTCGCAGTGATCCCACCGACACTTCCAGCCCACCGGTGTTCGCCTTGGTGACAACGCAGTCGCACTTCATGCCGACGGTCACCGCGTCCCAGTCGCCTCCCACACGCCGTCGCCCGCGTGGCAGGTTGAGCTGGATCAGGCCCTCGTCGGGGTCGTATCGGTCGACCGACACGTCGATCAGCTGCCCCACCTCCGGTTCGCTCTTGTCCCACTGCCGCCGAGGCACGATCCCGGTGGCCCTCATGCCGATGTCGACGAAGACGTTTTCCGAGTCGATGGCCTGAATGGTCCCCTTCAGCCGAGACCCCTCCTCGAGATCCTCCTCCGACTCGACCCGCTCAGAAACCCTCGCTTCACCGTCGGCATCGACATCGGTGTTGGCCTGGGCGGCGAGGTTCAGCAGCTGGGCGTCGTCGCTGGCCAGTGCGGCTTCGATTTCGGCTTCGAGTGCGGAATCGAGGTCGTCGTCGGGTGGCAATTCGACTCGCGGCGCGGCGGCCTTTTGTGCCTTGGGCGGCGGTTGACTTTCCTCGGTGGCCTCGGCCGCCTTGGCCACTCCGGCCACCACCGCCGCCAGTTTCTCCTCGATCGACGGCTCCCCCTCGGCCTGGCTCGTCACCGGCTTGGTTCTCGAGGGAATCGGTCGGGCCGATTCGCCGCCGCTGGGTTTCAGTTTCGGTCGCCCGGTCTCGGGTTCGGAGACCTCCTCGAGGGGTGCCTCGGTTGGCCCATCGCCGGGAGTCTCTTCGGGCGGGTTCTGCGTGGTGTCGTTCACGGCAGCAGGCTCTCCTGGAGCGAGGTCGATGTCCCGGCTTCGGCGGGCTACTTCGACGTCTTCTTCTTGTTGCTGGCGGAGGTGGAGACCTTGACGCACCTCAGGCCGATCGCGTCACTCATGACATGATCGGGCAGCGGCACCCGAGCAGCACTTCTCAGCGACGGGTACCGGTTGCGCCACGATCCACTACGGATTATCCGCAACGCAGACCCGTTCTTCGAGTCCCAGGCGCCGCTGTTGCCGGGGGCACCCTTGTAGTCGGCGTGCCAGGCGTCGAGGACGAATTCCGACAGGTAGCCATGCATGTCGTAAAGGCCCCAGGGGTTGGGCTTGAGTGCTCCGACGGGAGGATCGTTGCCCGAGGCGTTTGCGGTGTGCCAGCCGTAGGGGTCCAGTCTCGAGGCCTTGTTGCCGGCGTCGCCTTCGGCACGTGCCTTGGGGCCGAAGCTGTAAGCGGTCGTCGTTCCCGCACGGCAGCAGTATTCCCACTCGGCCTCGCTCGGCAAGCGAATCCCCTCGCCGGCCTCTATCAACTTCGCCTGACGCATCATCGCCGTGGCCTTCTGACAAAATACCATCGCGTCACGCCAACTGAGCATCTCGACGGAGTTCCTCGGCCCGGTCCACTTGCTGGGGTTGCTGCCCATCACGGCTTCCCAGAGATTCTGAGGCACCTCGTACTTGGCGATCGAGAAGGCTCCGGCGAGCTTGACGGTCCGCGCCGGCTGTTCGCTGGGCTCTCCTTCGCTGCTGCCCATCACGAATGACGCGGGGAACTTGCCCGTGCCGGGGGTGATGGCGACGAATTCACTGTTGAAGGTCTTCAGCAGAGCGATTCGTTCGGCGGCGGTCATTGGTGATTTCTTGTCGTCCTTCTTGTCCTGTGCCGATGCGACGAGGGCGACCGAGAGGAGCAAAGCGGTGACCAGAGTGATCCTCGAGGCGTGCTGCATCAGGTGACTCGTGAAGAGAGAGGAATTCGGACACGTTATTAACTATCGAAGTTCTCGGCATGCCGCAACGATTGGACGCGATGATGGCACGGGGTCAGACGCCGTCGCTGGGGTCAGACGCCGAATGCTGCGGGCTGAAAAGCCCGCAGCATTCGGGGCCTGACCCCTTCTTGCAGACACCGTGACTGGAATAAAGGGGTCAGGCCCCGCCTGCGGGACGCGTCAGGGGAAACAGGCCAAACTGGGGGTCCGCCGCAGGCGGATCAGACCCCGTGCCTCCAGCAGTTTGACCTTCAACACCCCAGAAGTCAGAGTGTTCGGTCATGAACGAACCGGGAACGCGACCGCCGCGGAGCAACCAGCTGCTGTGGAAATCCGCCAGCCGCCTGCTGGTTGTCGACGTACAGCAGAAACTGCTCGATCACATCCCGGTCGCCTTGACGCTGGTCGAAAACTGCCGACGGCTGATCCGCGGTGCCCAGATTCTCGACGTCCCCGTCGCCGCGACCGAACAGTACCCCGCGGGGCTGGGGCCGACGGCGGAGGTGTTGGCGGACCTGCTGGAGGAGATTCCCGAGAAGCTGCGGTTCAGCTGTGCTGAGTCGTTGGATTGGGACCTGGCCTGTGAGGGCGACGCCGGGCGCGACCAGGTCGTGGTCTGCGGCATCGAGACTCACGTTTGCGTGATCCAGACGGCACTCGACCTCGCGGCCCAGGGATTCCGCGTGTTTGTACCCGCCGATGCCGTCGCCAGCCGTCACAAGCTCGACTGGAAGACCGCTCTCGGGCGACTCTCCGATTCGGGCATCTCGGTGCTGACGACCGAGAGCGTGCTGTTTGAGTGGTGCGAGGTGGCCGGGACGGACGAATTTCGGCAGATCAGCCGGTTGGTCACCGGAAGAGACGATTCTTGAAACTGCTTGAAATAGCCTGATCCGGCGGGGTACATTTGGGGTCAGACGCGGCCCGTGGCCGGGCCTGACCCGTTCTTGCAGACACCGTGACTGGAACAAAGGGGTCAGGCCCCGCCTGCGGGACGCGCCAGGGGAAACAGGCCAAACTGGGGGCGGCGTCAGACCCCCAGCGAAAGCGTCTGACCCTCACCAAGAAGAATCCCACACATGTCTTCAACCGTCCCCGATCCCACCGACACCTCGGCTTCTACGGCCGCTTCCGCGTCGTTTCCCGACGTGCGGATGCGTCGTCTGCGGACTCATCCGCGGCTGCGCGAGATGGTGCGTGAGACGCGATTGTCGCCGTCGGACTTCATCCTGCCCCTGTTCGTCCGGCACGGTGAAAACCAACGCATCCCAATCTCCTCGATGCCCGGCCACAGCCAGTTGACGGTCGACCTGTTGTCAGCAGAGGTCGCCGAGATTGCCTCGCTGGGTATCCCGGCGGTGATCCTGTTCGGGATCCCGTCCGAGAAGGACGCGGTGGGCAGCGATGCGTGCGACGAGAACGGGATCGTGGCCGAGGCGGTCCGCGCGATCAAGGCCGGCAACAGCGACCTGCTGGTGATCACCGATGTCTGTTTCTGCGAGTTCACAGATCACGGTCACTGCGGCATCGTCAACGACCGCCACGGGGCCCTGGACGTCGACAACGACGCGACACTCGAAATTCTCGCAACCCAGGCCGTCACACACGCTCGAGCCGGTGCCGATATGGTCGCCCCCTCGGGCATGATGGACGGGATGGTCGGTGCGATCCGTGGCGGGCTGGATGCCGTCGGGTTCACCAACCTGCCGATTCTCAGCTATGCCGTGAAATACGCTTCGGCCTTCTACGGCCCGTTTCGTGAAGCCGTCGAGAGTGCTCCCGGGTTTGGAGACCGCCGCAGCTACCAGATGGACCCGGCCAACGCGGGCGAGGCGTTGCGTGAGGCGGCGTTGGATGTGGCCGAGGGTGCGGACTTGCTGATGGTCAAGCCGGCCCTGGCCTATCTCGACATCATCCGCCGCGTCAAGGATGCTCACCCGGGCGTCCCCCTGGCGGCCTACAACGTCAGCGGCGAGTACGCGATGGTCAAGGCGGCTGCAGAGGCCGGCTGGATCGATGAGCAGGGTGTGGCGATGGAGATCCTGCTGGCGATCAAGCGGGCCGGAGCCGACATGATCCTGACTTACTTTGCCAAGGACGCCTGCCGCTGGTTGGCCTAGAGGGCTGGGGTCTGACGCCATCGCTGGGGTCAGACGCCGCCCACAGAAAGTCCCGCTCCACCCAGAACGGCACGCAGGCGGGGCCTGACCCCTTTTCAACCAGCACTCGTTGCAACTCGAAGAAGGGGTCAGGCCCCGCCTG
>Ga0310123_10000473_pt1 | contig 35953 bp, 31 predicted proteins | sample CB6_AW_1057_MG_FD_203505 | JGI IMG/M metagenome (GOLD analysis project Ga0310123, IMG submission 203505) | Marine microbial communities from Western Arctic Ocean, Canada - CB6_AW_1057 | ecosystem: Environmental > Aquatic > Marine > Oceanic | place: Canada: Western Arctic Ocean | collected... | reverse complement strand
ACAAACGTGCCGGCTGCTGCCAATTTCTCCTGCTGACTTTTCGCCAGCGCTGCCACCACCTCCAAAACTTCCTGCCGAAACTGATCATCCATGACCAAACCTCGCGCACTTTTCCAAAGTGAAGGAAAACAGACCAATTCTACGAAACCGACCGATAGAAAATCTCAAGCTAATCGCAAAGTGGGGAATGCACCCAAACCGTTCGCGGCAAACCGGTTTGTCTGGATATCGACACCGTTTCCCGGTATATTTCCGTCCGGTTTTGCGAGCGCAATTCTGGCGCGGGAAGGGGTGTTGGCTGATGCGTTTGTTGTTCGCCGCTTTGGGTCATTTGAGTTTGCTACTGGGAATCGTCGGCATTTTTTTGCCGTTGTTGCCCACGACGCCATTTGTTCTGTTGGCTGCCTATTGTTACTCGCGTGGATCGGAACGGTTTCACCGTTGGCTGCACAGTCATCCGCGATTCGGCAGAATGATTATCGAGTGGCAGGAGCAGCGAGTCATTCGCCCGCGGATCAAGTGGATCGCTTGCCTGATGATGCTGACCTCACTTTCGTTCCCGCTGTTCTTCATGGGTTTTCACTGGGGGTTGAAGGTCGCTGCCGGCAGTGCCGGCGGGGCCGTGCTGATTTTCATTTTCTCCCGGCCCTCACAGCCGGCTTTCGCAGCAAAGGTGCAACTTGGGCCGACCGGGACGGGCGATGAGTCTGCCGAGGAAAAACGACGGTTTTCGGCGTAGGAACGTGCACGAAATGCCTTCCCGATGTCAGATTCCCGGGAATTTCGGAAATCCCGAGGATCTTGCCCGCAAAGTGGGAAACTGTTAGTACCCGGTCCTCAACGTCAATCGTTTGCTGTCTGAGGTCCCGGGGTTTCGGGGACGGTCATCAGCGAAACCGCCAGGTAGACGAGCATCGAGGCGGCGATGCCGACGTAAACTTCGTGCCATTTTTCAAAGGTGCCATCGAAGGCGGCATGCTTGCTGAATCGCCAGCATGGCGTCACCACAAATCCGACGATGATCGCCGTCGTCGCACCCGCTGCCGTCGCCCGCCTCCAGAAGAGCCCGACGACCAAAGTCGGCAAAAAACAGGCGGCGTACATCGAGCCGGAAAACGCGCTCATCTCGACGATTCCCTGTCCCGGCACCAGCGACAGGCCCGCCGCCACTAACGAGAGCAATAAGATCCAGACCCGGGTCAAGCGCATGGCCGTTTGTCCTTCGCGGTGGGGATCGATCAGGTCGTGGTCGACGCTGGAGGCGGCCACCAGCAAGACCGAGTCGATCGACGACATGGCCGCTGCCACCAATCCGGTCAGAAAGAACGCCCCCGCAACCGGTCCCAACAAATTGCTCGACGAACCGAGCAGGTAGGGAACGACCTTGTCGGTGTCGATTTCGCGAGATGCGTCGAGGAACGGTTGTGCGGAAGAGACAAAGCCGTGTGCCAAAAAACCGACCGGTAACATGCACAGATAGGTCAGAAACAGAAAAGTCGGAGCGATCCAGCGACCGCGGCTCAGTTGTTCGTCCGAGGAGAGCCCGTAAAACCGGGACAATTGCCGCGGCTCGACAATAAACTTCAAACCGACGCCCAGCGCCAGGCCGAACATCGTCATGAACGGCATTTCGCTCGAGAACCCGAGCGCCTCGGGTTGGGCTGTGTGAACGGAATCTAACAGAGGACCGAGTCCGCCTTTACGAAGAATCATGGCGATCGGCAACATGATGCCGCCACCAAACAGGATCAATCCTTGGACGGCATCGGTGGCCACAACGGAGTAGAACCCGCCGGTGAGCGTGTACGCCGTCACCACGACGAAGATGACCGCCAACACAATGCCTGGCAGATCATCCAGATCGAGCAGGCTGCCCAGCAGCAGCGCCGCCCCCTTATACACAGCCGTCATGTAAGCCAGTGAAGCGGCGACGACCACCAACGCCGCCAGCCGCCGAATGAGCGACGAGCCGTAACGGGCGCCGAGGAATTCGGGAATCGTCAGCGCACCGTACTGCCGCGCCATTTTGACGAACGGCGGAGCGACCACAAACCACGCCAAAGTGGCCATTGTTGTGAACACAACAACGCAGGTCAGCCACCAGGCTGGTCCGAGGGTATAGCTGCGGCCTGCGTGTCCGACAAAGGTCACCGAACTGACGAACGTCGCATAAAACGACAGTCCGATCACCACGCCCCCCAGCTTCCGGCCGCCGACCAGGAAGTCGTCCAGCGACCGCGACCGGCGTTTCCCTTGCCAAGCATGGTACGCCAACACTGCCAGATAGCCACTCACAAAGACCAACTGCAGGGTGTGATTTTGGAACCAGCGCATCGAGCCGGAATGCTTTCTCTACTCGGCACAGCTACAGATTGAGGGAGGGCGAGGCTCCAGCCGAGCCGCTGAATCGGTGAACTCTACGGCTCAGCGGGAACTTCGCCCTCCCGAAAAACTGCAATTCGTGACGTCTCAACGTATCTCCAGACGCAGTTGCTGGATGGGTTTGCCGTTAGCAGCGTATAATGCCGGGTATCAAAAGGAAAGCGGCCGACGCAGCGACTTAGAGCCCATGGATTCTCCTGTTCTGCCCGATTCGGTTCCGATGTCCCAACTACGAATCTCTCAGCGCATCTCCTTATTGCGACCGACCGCGGTCAATGCGATCTTGGCGGAAGTCCGCGAATTTCAGGATCGGGGAGGGACCGCGTTCTCGTTGATGCGGGGCCAACCCGACTTTCCGACACCGGAGCACATCATCCGGGCGGCCAATCAGGCTCTGGCCCAAGGGCGGACCGCCTATCCCGACAACCTCGGCGAAACGACACTCCGCCGGGCGGTCGCCCTAAAACTCGAACGTGCCGGCTGCGTGTATTCTCCCGATAATGAGGTCCTCATCACATCAGGCGCGACACTCGGAATCTACGCGGCCCTGGCAGCCGTGCTGAATCCCGGCGACGAAGTGCTGCTGCCGGAACCAATCTATGACGCCTATCTGGAAGTCATCGCAGTGCTGGGGGGCATTGCCCGGTCGGTTCCGGCCGAAATCGTCGGCGGGCGATTTTCCGTTCGTGCAGAATCTTTTCGAGCGGCATGCGGAACGCACACACGGGCGCTGTTGCTCAACACGCCCTGGAATCCAACAGGCACTGTTCTCCGGCAAGATGAACTGAAGACGCTAATGGCGGTCGCTGCCGAACGCAATTTGGTTGTCATGAGCGACGAGATTTATGAAGCGATCATCTTTGACGGCCGCGAACACATTTCGCCGGCATCGATTTCTGACGATGCACGCACGAGGACCATCGTCGTGGGCAGTTTCTCAAAAACGTACGCCATGACCGGCTGGCGGCTGGGCTATTGCGCTGCACCAGCGGAAATCATCCGCGCGATGTACCTGGTCTTACAGCAGTCGAGCCGCGGTCCAGCGACCTTCGTGCAAGACGCGGGTATGGCCGCCCTGGAAGGATCGCAGGACTGCGTCGAACAAATGCGGGCCGAATACTCGGTGCGTCGGGATCAGGTGCGCGCGGCACTCGGCGATCTTCCCAAAGTCCGCTTATTGCTGCCTGAAGCCGGTTTCTTCGCCATGCTCGACGTGCGGGAACTGGAGATCCCCTCGAACGAGCTGCGCCGACGTTTGCTGGATGAGTTCGGCGTGGTGGTGGTACACGGCTCAGCATACGGACCCTCGGCCGAAGGGACACTGCGGGTGTCGTTTGCGTCCGGCGGCAATAACCTCAAGCAGGGACTCCAGCGACTGCACAGCGGCCTGTCGACGATTGCCACACATTGAACGGCCCGCTCGCTGAGGGGATAAGAAATGGTTTCAAAACCGGGAGGGCGAAGCTCCTGCTGAGCCAATCATTCTCATTTCCTTTCGGACTGAGGCTCGGCGGGAGCCTCGCCCTCCCGAGTCGTCTCTAAATTGACGTTTTGAAAACTCTTCTAAGAAGGTCGATCTCAAATGGAAGGACTGCAACAGGCACTGCAGTCACAGATCGCAGGCGAAGTGCGGTTCGACCGGATTTCTCGCGGGTTGTATTCGACCGATGCCAGCGTTTACCAGATAATGCCCGCCGGTGTGGTCATCCCACGATCAACCGACGACGTTGTTCGCACCCTGATGCTGTGCCGGGAGTACGGCGTCTCGTTGACCGCGCGGGGAGGCGGCACCTCGCAGGCCGGACAAGCCTGCGGAGAAGGCATCCAGCTCGATTTTTCCAAAGGCATGAACCGCCTGCTCGAACTCGATCCCGACCGGCAAACGGTGACGGTCGAGCCGGGCATTGTGCTCGACGAACTCAATGCCCTGTTGCAGCCGTACAACCTGCATCTGCCGCTCGATCTTTCCACGTCGAACCGGGCCACGATCGGTGGAATGATCGCCAACAATTCGTCGGGAACGCGTTCGATCGTGTACGGCAAAACCATTGATTACGTGAACGAGTTGACCGTCGTTCTCTCTGACGGCAGCCTGGTTCACCTCCAACCGCTTGATGGGGAACAGTTGGCCGAACGCTGCAAGCAAAACAATCTCGAGGGAACCTGTCACAAAACCGTACAACGACTAGCCGCACAGCACTCTGACGAAATCCACCGGCGGTATCCAAAAATCCTCCGCCGTGTGGGCGGTTACAATCTCGATGAATTTGTCGATTCAACTCGGCCCTTCAACTTGTCTCGGCTGATCGTTGGCTCGGAAGGGACTCTGGCGCTAGTCGTTGCCGCCAAACTGCGAATCGTTCCGCTGCCGAAAGCACGTATTGTCGGTGTCGTGCAGTTCAACGGATTGCTCGATGCGCTGGCGGCCACACCGGTCATTCTCGAACACGGGCCGTCGGCGGTCGAGCTGATAGACCGGTTTATTCTCGACTCGACCCGCGGCAAAACCGAGTTCGAGCCGTTGCGTGATTTTATCGTTGGCGACCCGGCGGCAGTGCTAATCGTGGAGTTCTTCGGCGAGACGCCCGACGAGCTGCCCGGTCGAATCAACCGTCTTGAAACCGACCTGCGCAGTCGCGGTTTCGGCACGCATTTTCACCGGGCAGACGATCCGGACGCACAGTCACGCATCTGGAGTCTGCGGCGGGCAGCGCTGGGATTGTCGATGTCACAGACGGGTGACGCCAAAGCGATTTCGTTTGTGGAAGACACGGCCGTCGCGCCAGAGAGGCTGCGGGATTACATCGAGCGGTTTCTTGCCATCCTCGAACAACACAACGCGCAGGCCGGGTTTTATGCCCATGCCTCGGTCGGACTGCTGCACATCCGCCCGGTCGTCAATCTGAAGACGACCGACGGCATCGATAAGTTCACCAAAATCGCCGAGCAAATCGCTGAGCTGGTGTTGGAGTTCGGCGGGGCGCTGTCGGGAGAACACGGCGACGGGCTGGTCCGCAGCCCGTTTCAACAAAAGATGTTCGGTCCCGAGTTGTACCAAGCGTTCTGTGAAATCAAGCGAACGTTCGATCCGCAGAGGCTGCTGAATCTGGGCAAAATTGTCGAGGCGGCGCCGCGAACGGAAAATCTGCGATTCGGCACACAGTACGAAACCCGCGATCTGCCAACCGCGTTCGATTTTTCAGATTTCGGCGGCATATCGCGGGCGGCCGAACAATGCGGCGGAGTGGGAGCTTGTCGAAAAACGCTCACCGGCTCGATGTGCCCCTCGTACATGGCCACCCGTGACGAAGCCGATTCCACCCGTGGACGGGCCAATGCGCTCAGGCTGGCCATTTCGGGTCAACTCGGTCCAGACGGCCTGACCGACCGCCAGCTTGACCCCATTCTCGACCTCTGCTTGGAATGCAAGGCCTGTAAGACAGAATGTCCGACCGGCGTCGATATGGCCCGCATGAAAAGCGAGTTTCTCTACCAGTATCAGGTTGCTCACGGCACCCGCTGGCGGACCAGATTGCTGGCCCATGTGGCCGATCTATCCGCCTGGGGTAGCCGGCTGGCGCCCGTCTCGAATTGGATCGCACAAAACCGGGCCGTCCGCCGACTCAACGAACTCCTGTGGGGACTCGATCGCCGCCGCCTTCCACCACGGTTTGTCCGGCAAACCTTTCTGCGGTGGTGGGCGAATCGGGGGCAGTTGGACCGGGATCACCGAAAACCGTCGGTCGCGATCTTCGCTGACACCTTCACCAACTATCTCGAACCGCGACACGCTGTGGCCGCGGTCCGTGTTGCCGAACGGTTGGGCGCCGACGTGGTTGTGCCCCCACACGTCTGCTGCGGCCGGCCGCTGATCTCCAAGGGACTGCTCGACGAAGCACGAACACAGGCAGCGGCCACAACGGCGATTCTTAGTCCTCTGGCCGAACGCGGAATTCCCATCGTCTTTTGCGAGCCGGGCTGCTATTCGGCGGTGCGTGACGATCACCCGCAACTGTTGCGCGGCGAATTGCAACAGCAGGCACGCCGGGTGGTCGAGAGCTGTCTGACGTTTGAAGAGTGGGCCAACCAGATGCTGGCCGAGGCCGACAATCACACCCTCCGTGACGGACCCGAGCGCATTCTGCTGCACGCTCACTGCCACATGAAGGCCTTGGTCGGAACCGCACCCGCGGTGCAGTTGCTGTCCCGAATCCCCGGCGTGTCGGTCACCGACCTCGACGCCGGCTGCTGCGGCATGGCCGGCTCGTTCGGCTACGAATGCGAGCACTACGACGTTTCACAGGCCATCGCCGAACGAAAGCTGCTGCCGGCGGTCCGCCGGCGGGAAGCAGATAGTGTCGTGGTCGCTCCCGGCTTCTCCTGCCGGCACCAGATCGCTCACTTCACAGGCGTGGAGGCGGTCTCGACGGCGGAACTGCTTGAATCGCTACTGCTGCGCAGCGACGCCGCCGCAATCGGGCGGTCAGGATCGACCATGAACTAGCGCTGGCCGACGGGGTGGGGCGGGGCGTGAACGATAGCGTCGCCCCGTCACACTGCCGTTGACAACGAATTGTTCACGTGGCCACAATGCCAGAAGTCGAAGCTGTCGCGTCACGGATACCTCTCAGTTTCCTCGCTTGTTCAATCGAAGCGTCTGCTTGTTCAAACGTCAGAACATGTAACCGTTCACGAGCGGAATTGGTCTTTTCAAAAATCGGCGAATCTGCGACACCTTGTGTATGGCACGGATGTCCGAGATTCATCCCGAGTAAGGTAGAGCCGGCTCTGCCGGCCACCAGGATCGTTCGAAGTACCGTACGGGTTGACTGATCAACACGAAATGCAATCATTAGGTCGATTCACAAATCCAACGTGCAATTCCCCTGGGGCCAGACCCCCTCGCTCGGCCGCTTGACTTGTTCGCCCCGGTTTGGCGAAGTGAACCATTACAGAGAACTCTCTACCACCGTGCGTATCTTTTCCAATCCGGTGCGGGCGACTTCGGCTGGGTCCTGTGCCAACAGCGAGCGGTTGAATAATTCCAGCGATAGCCAGCCGTTGTAACCAACCTGTCGCAACAGATCACAATACCTCTGCAAGTCGACGATTCCCTCACCCGGCATGACACGGTCGGAGTCTTGTTGCAACTCACGGGGCGGAAATGCGGGGGAATCGTTGAAATGTGAAATGGCGATTTGGCTCGCCTGAAGTTGCCCGATCGTCTCTATCGATCCACCGCCGCGAAAACAGTGAAACGGGTCCAGGACGATCGTCGCATCCGGATGCCCGGAGCCGTTCATCACGCGCAGAGCCGCTTCGATGCTGTTCACCTCTTCGGCGAACCCCAGGTATTCCATGACCGGTTTGACACCGAACTCGCGACCCACCTCGAGCAGCCGGGCATAGTTGTTCGCTCCCACTTCAAAATCGACCGGTCCCAGCGGGGGTCCGGCAATACAGTACGAGGCGCCCAACTGGTGAGCCTGTTGCAGACGTCGCCGTACTTCATCGATTGCCGCCGCGTACGCGTTGCCGACGGTGTCCCACCAGCCTTTCAAAAAAATCGTGCTGGGCACGGCCAGACCCTGATCGTCCAGCGCCTTGCGGATGTCGGACAGGCTGCCCCCCAACGCCAGATATGTGTCGAGATCGTCGTGCCACAGCTCGATGGCCGAGTACCCTGCCTGCCCGGCAATGCGAATCTGCTCGAGAATCGGCGTCGGTTTGATGGTACTGGCGTTCAGACAGTAAACAAAATCGGCCATGACTTCGTGCCGATCACTGACCAAAAGTGATAGAATCCGGGCGACTCACTCTGATAGCCTACCGTGTTACTGAAACGAAGACAATCATGGCTTCCGGCTGCCCTTGATCACTGACACTATCAACGAGAAAGATGTCTGACCTCGGATGACACGGGTTGTCAGGGATGAAAACAGCTTCGAGCGGCTTGCCAGGCATCTGAGGGCACTACTCAACAGATGGACTTTCCAGACCCCAAAGCAGCGCCGTTGCGATACGGTTTGCGGAAATTGAAGTCTCGCTATCTGCTCTCGCCTCTGGCCGGTTACACCAATCTGCCGTTCCGACAGACTGTGCGAGAACTGGGGGGTGTCGGACTGGCGACGACCGATCTGGTGAACGCGCACGGTCTGTTGGCCGGCAACAAAAAATCTCTGCAGCTCATCGAAACCTGTCCGGCGGACAGCCCGCTGGCCGTGCAGATTTTCGGAAACGATCCGGCCAAGATGCGTGACGCGGCCCAGTTTCTCGAAGCGCGCGGTGTCGATGCGGTTGACATCAACATGGGTTGTCCGGTCGATCGGGTCACGAAACGAGGAGCCGGCGCAAGCATGATGTGCCGGAGTGAGGAAACCGTCGCGCTTGTCAGGCAAGTGGTCGAAGCCGTCAAAGTTCCGGTTTCGGTGAAGATGCGTTTGGGTTGGGACAGCCAGCAAATGACCGCCCCCCGTTTTGCGCGGGAATTCGAGCAGGTCGGTGTCGCCGCTGTTGCCATCCATGGACGAACGCGGGCTCAGGGATTTACAGGGAGTGTCGATCTCGGCGGCATCCGTCAGGTGGTCGAGGCGGCCGAAACGATCCCGGTCATCGGCAACGGCGACGTCCGCACGGTTGCCGATGCCGCGGTCATGCTCCGTCAAACCGGCTGCCAAGGCGTCTCCATAGGTCGCGGGGCACTGGCGAACCCCTGGATTTTCCGACAGCTTATCCAGTGGGAACAAACCGGCCGGTACGATCCGCCCGGGAATTTCGACGAACGGCTGCAACTGCTGAAACGGCAGTTTGGTTATCTGGAACAACTGCGCGGTTGTCGATCGGCGATCATCGTCTTTCGCAAGACCGGTCACTGGTCTTTGAAGGCGATGCGGGTCCGGGCCTGTCTGCGGCACCGGTTTCAATTGGCGCAGACCCAGGAAGAATTCGACGCCGCGCTGGAGGCTATTTCCAAGGAGGGCCCGGTCGGCGGCACACGCACCGGAATCTTGCCAGACATGCACGTTCCAGTTCCGTCAGGTCCGGTTGAGCGTTGGTAGCGGTGTGAGCTGGCCTGTGTCGGGGCGGTTTCCCGGTGTGTCGCCGCAGCGATCTGATTCACAACCACTTCTTCCGTCTCATCCAGAGCAAAAGACTCATCACAAGAACGGCCGACACAATCCAGAAACCGACGTATCCGAGTGGATGTTTCGTCTCGGGCATGTGCTCGAAGTTCATGCCGAACAACCCGGTCAGAAAGGCGAGGGGCAGAAAGATGGTGCTGATAACCGTCAGCCGGGTGACTACCCTATTCGTGCGGTGTCCCACGATTCCCATATAGAGGTTCAGGAATTCAGAGAGGACTTCGCGCTCGGTTGTGGCGTCGGCACTCAAGCGATCCATCAGCGCGGCCTTTTTTTCCAAGTAAGGCTGAGTCGTCTCGGTGACAAAAGGGGAACGGCGAGTCGCCAGATCGTGAACGATCTCTCTCGCTGAAATCACGGCTTTGCGGAACTGCAGCAGAGAGCGGATCAGTTCGGAAACCTCCACGAAAATTTTGTCCGACATCTCACCGAACAGTTGTTCCTCGATACGCTCGATCTGTTCGGCGAAGCTGGCCAACGTCACACCGAAGACGTGCGCCAAATGGTCTGCCAACTCGAACAGCAGAAATCCGGGAGAGAGCGCAGCCGTGTTAAAGCCTTCGCGGTACGTCTGTTGTGCGCGACGGAGAAACTCGACATGCTCACAATGAATCGTCACCAGAAACCCGTCGCCGAGCAGCACGTGAACCGGAATCGTTTTGAATTCTCGGCCGACCATTCTGGCTTCCGACAGCGTAAAGTGCAGGCAGGTTGGATACACGTTGAAGACGGAGACCGGGTCGAATTCGATGATCTCCTCAATGGTCTGCTGATTGGCTCCCAAGTTCAACAGAAAATCTCGTAGCTCGGCCTCATCGACGGCATCGAAGTCGACCCAGCAATAATCCCCGTTGCCGCAAGCCTCGCTTACACGGTCCAGCGAAATTTTTTGCTCGGTTTTTTTCTTGAAGTCGAGCGCAACGGCGAACGTCATCGTCAACGGTCCCCCCACTCGTCAATCAACTTCAATGCGATGCAGAGCCGCAGTGAACGTGAATTCAATCTCGCAAATATAGACGTGGGTGTTCAGCATATCCAATTCCCCTCGCCGACGCGAATAGCTTGTCGAGAAAAACTATGCCAACGACCGGTTCGACCATCCCCGCAGGCGAAGGTTGATGACTGCCGTCCCGTTCCCGGTCTTCCGCCCGCATCCACTATTTCGAGGGGGGCACGCACAAACGCTGGCCGGCTTTTGTCTGCTCGGCCGGCAGTATCCATACGTGGCGACACAGCATGCAGTCCAACTCAGTGATGGCGATAGACTGGTTCTATACGACGATTGCCCGCGAGCATGGAAGCCGAAACACCGGGCCGTGTTGTTGTTGGCCGGGTTAACAGGATACCATGGCAGCTCTTACTTAGTCCGCATTGCCGGCAAATTGAACGAGCGCGGAGTTCGTACGTTTCGATTGGATCACCGGGGCACGGAGGCCGGTGCCGGATTAGCCCGATTTCCGTATCACGCCTGGCGATCGGGCGATGTGCTGGCGGCATTGCAGCACATGGTGCAGTTAGTTCCCAGCGCCCGAATCGGCCTGGTCAGCTTTTCGCTGAACGGGAACACGACGCTCAAGCTGTTCGGCGAATTGCCCGATCGGCTTCCCCCACAGCTCGACCGCGCCTTGACGGTGAATCCCCCCATAAACCTGTCTGCGTGTATCCGCTAAACCGAGCGGTTCGAGCAACGATTTTATAACCGTCGTTTAGTCTCGCTGCTTGCCGGCGACTCGAGGCCAATTCGCGACTGATCGTCAATTCCCTGCTGCGATGCGCCAGCCGTAGACCGCGATCGCTCCGCGAATTCGACGATCTGTACACCGCAACCGTTTCCGGATTCTAGTCGGCAGAAAATTATTACACCCGCTGCAGCGCGGCCCAGTTCATACCAAGCATTCTAGTGCCGACGCTGGTCCTTACGTCACGCGATGATCCGCTCTGGTTCCCGTTCGAGTGTTTGATGAATCACTCGTACCGCCTGCGGCGTTCAGTCTGCACATTACCGCTTCCTACGAACATCTCGATTACGTGGGCCGCGTCGGCATCGACCCCGATCGCCGCTGGATGGACTGGCGAATCATCGACTGGTTGCTGCAGGACCTCACGCCATCCAATCTGCGGTAAAAAAATCCGCTTTGCCGACGTGGATATTCCCGAAGCGATTTTGAGTTGAGAGACGGTTTGAATAGGCCGCCCCTCAACTCTCAAACTTAGATACCCGAGAATCAATAGATGTCTTCGTCGCCTCCTCCGCCCTTCTTGTCATCCTTGGGCTTTTCAGCAATCAGGGCATCGCTGGTTAGCAGCAAGGTGGAGACACTGGCCGCATTTTGCAGAGCTGTGCGAGTGACCTTGGTCGGATCGATAATTCCCGAGCGAACCAAGTCTTCATACTTTCCACTGGCGGCGTTGTAACCCCGGTTACCTTCCAACTCCGAGACCTTCTCGCAGATCACGCTACCGTCTTCGCCGGCGTTGTCGGCTATTTGGATCAACGGCGCGCGACAAGCACGCAGAATAATGTTGTAGCCGGTTCCCGCGTCGATCGAGAGCCCCCGCGGCTTACAGGCCAGCGAGGCACGCAATAGCGAGACACCTCCGCCCGGAAGAATCCCTTCCTCGACGGCCGCCCGCGTCGCATGTAGGGCGTCTTCGACACGCGCTTTTTTCTCCTTCATTTCGCTTTCGGTCGCCGCTCCGACATTCACCTGGGCAACGCCGCCCGAAAGCTTCGCAATCCGTTCTTCCAGCTTCTCGCGGTCATAGTCGCTGGTCGAGCTCTCTAACTCGCGACGAATTTGATCGATCCGGGCCTTGATGTCCGAGGTTTTACCCGATCCTTCGATCAGCGTTGTGTTGTCCTTGTCGATGACAATCTTTTTGACTCGGCCGAGGTCCGACAATTGCGCGTTTTCCAACTCAATGCCGAGATCCTCAAAGATCGCCTGCCCGCCAATCATGATGGCCATGTCTTGCAACATAGCTTTACGGCGATCGCCGTATCCCGGTGCCTTGACGGCCGCGCACTTGAAGGTGCCTCGAAGCTTGTTGATCACCATTGTCGCCAATGCTTCGCCCTCGACGTCTTCAGCGACGATCAACAACGGCTTGCCGGCATTGACCACTTTTTCGAGCACCGGCACGAGATCCTTGATATTCGAGATTTTTTTCTCGTAGATCAGTACGTAGGCGTCTTCGAAAATGCATTCCATGCTCTGCGGGTCGGTAACGAAGTAGGGGGACAGGTAACCCCGGTCGAACTGCATGCCTTCGACGACCTCAAAGCTGGTTTCGAGGCTCTTCCCCTCTTCGACGGTGATCACGCCGTCTTTGCCGACCTGCTCCATAGCATCGGCCAGGATGTTGCCGATCTCTTCGTCGCCGTTGGAGGCGACCGCACTGACCTGCGCGATGGCCTTTTTCGATCGGCATTCGACCGACATCCCCTTCAGCTTCTCGACGATGTCGCCAACGGCCTTCTCCATCCCTCGTTTCATTTCGATAGGACTCACGCCAGCGACGACCGCTTTGAGTCCTCCATTAAAAATCGCTTCAGCCATAATGGTGGCGGTCGTTGTACCGTCCCCGGCCGTGTCGGATGTTTTACTGGCGACTTCACGCACCATGCGAGCCCCCATGTCCTCAAACTTGTTGCTCAGCTCAATTTCGCGGGCCACGGTCACGCCATCTTTGGTGACGGTCGGAGAGCCGAAGCTCTTTTCAAGAATAACGTTTCGGCCGCGAGGGCCCAAAGTCACGCGAACAGCACGCGACAACTTACTGATACCTCGCCGCATCGATTCCTGAGCTTCTTGACCGAAGGCAATCATTTTTGCCATGACAATTTATCTCCTTGTTTGGTTATTTGGTTGTCCCTTGTCGGCTGCAACTCGTTGTCCGCCCGGGGATATCGGAGGTCGATCATCCCGCCCGGTCACAAATACAACGGACGACGGCTCACGGACAAATATCAAAAGGTCGCCAAGATGTCGCTTTCCCGCAACAACAGCAACTCCTCGTCACCGAGTCGAATCTCTTCGGGACCGTACGACTGAAACAACACACGGTCGCCTTCCTTCACAGCCAACGGTTTTTTCGTGCCGTCCTTCATCACGTGGCCGTCTCCCACGGCGATCACAACTCCTTTTTGCGGTTTATCTTGGGCACTATCGGGCAGCACAATTCCACCCTTCGTCGTGGTCTCAGCCTCTTCCCGATTGACCACCACGCGGTCACCCAAAGGAACAACTTTAGTTTTCGACTTGGACTTTGATTTCGATTTCAACGCCGTTGCTGCCATCAGCTTCTCCTCGGTTCTAGCAGTGACTTCCTGTTGATGATTAAGCGATTTTCTGTCGCTTCCGGTGCGAATTTTTTAGTAGATAGAAAAACGCCGATCGTGTGGATACGCGAACGGCGTGCCCAATTAGTTGAAATTCTTAAATGATTTTCTGGAAATCACTTACGGATTATCGGTCATTGGGAGTTGCTGCCAGTTTCTTCCGAATCGGCTGGTGGTGCCCACGCAGGCTGCCAAATTGGCAGCGTTGGGATGCCGACCATCGGTGTCTTGGCGGTTTGAATTTATTTTAGGATTTCGAGCTACGGATTCGTGCACCGAGACTGACCAAACTTATTTCTGCCTGGATCTGATAAGACCGGCTTGACACCAGTTCCGCAACGAGTAGCTTGGGTTGAGGCGCAGTTGATCGCGCGCCATGATGGTCAGGAAGCCGTACAGCCGAAAAAGAGAGCCTGCTGCTCGGGACTTTCACCGTCACTGGCAGGTCGAAAGGACCGTCCGAACGTTCCCAAAATCTCTCGGCACGAATCGTCACAACACGCTTGCTCTCACTATTCGCGGCTGATTTCATCCAAACGGCGCAAACATGTGAGGCAAAATGTGATCCGGTCCCAAACAACAACGCTCGACTGCTTGTCACCGATCCAAAGGCTGCTGAAAAGGTGAACCATTTGGCGGTACAGGGACGCGCTGCAGAGGCCAGAGTGACGTATTTCGCTGCCTGCGACTCAAATTCCGGTCATGAGGCCCGCATTGAGTTTGGCTGTTATTTAACGCGGATCGAGTGCTTCGACGAGGCAATCGACCAGTTTTTCAGACTGCTGAAGTCCTCCCAGTTGACCGAAAACTGCTGATTGCGAGCATTGGCCTCCCACAATCTTGCGGCCGTCTACCGAGAACAGGGCCGAAACGAGGTCGCCGCAAGCTGGCAGCAGCAGTCGATCTTAGCAGAGATCACGCACGGTCACGGTCCAGGCGCGGCCGGCGAGTTGCAGACGGCGTGCGATTTGACCGGCCTGGCCAACGACGCCCTTTGCACGGGAGAGTACCCGTTGGCCGAGGAACTTCTGTTGCGTTCGCTGCAGTTAGAGAAAGCTGCCGGTTCGCTCTCCGAGCAGGCTGCCGACTGGGGCAGTCTGGGCGTGGTGGCCCTGCTGAACGGCGAGATCGACGTGGCAGTTTCCCGGCTGTGGCAGGCGTATCGACTCCATGGCAGGCTCGACGATGTCCGGGGAGCCGGCTGCGATCTGCTCAACCTGGCCGAATTGGCCCTCTGCTGCGGCCGCCAGAGGTTGGCTGGCCGGTTTCTACAACGAACCCAAGCACGGCTTCTTCAAGCCGTAGCATCTCAATCGGCACAGCAAGCCCACAGACGGCTCGAAGAACTGCGACACTCAGCCGGCCACTTGCTCGGCAGGCCGCTGGTTTAGCACACGTTGCCGGCGAGCAGGGGGCGGTGTATGAGGTTCAGTTTACCAAATTCCGTCTCGTTGCTGGACGATCAAGGCGATTCAGCATGGATGCCGAACCCTACGGCTGGGCGTTGTTGGGCGCCTAATTATCGACCTTCGGTCGCTGTTTCTTGAATGGCCAGCGTTTTCGTGGATTCGGGTCCATCCACCAGCCAAACAGACCGACGAGCAGTGCACCAGTCGTTGCGTAGGGAAGATCGATTACAGCGTGCAAAATGATTCGGTCACGTACCGTCGCTTCGGGGCCGAATTCTGCCCTGATTAATGGGGACAGCAGCATCTGCCCGATGACTGATCCACAAATGGCGAACAGGAAGAGTAACCGACTCCTCAAGCAAAGAGCGATCAGCGTCGCCGGAAGCAGGGCCAGCAACATCGATACGAGAGAAGCTTCTGAGGGTTCCATAGCTACAGTCAGTTCGCCCAACAACCGTTTAGCCACCGAGCATCGCTCGGTGTGATCTGCGCTGACCACCCGAACGTCCCGCCGGTTGCAGATCGACGTCCAAACGTAGGCAGCCATAACGGATGTCAGTCAGAGAATGATTCGGACCAAACAGCTTGGTTATGAACCGTCGGTGGTTTTGACGACGAATTTTCGTGAAACGGTTTTGATTGTCAGTTTCCGCTGGATTTGCTCGAACTTGTCCAGTTCTTCTTCGAACAGTCGGGCGAAGCTGTTGCCGGCCAGATCTTCCAGAACCGATTCGGCCACCAGGAAAAACTCACCCGGCCTCCAAGGCTGATCGAGCCGGAACTGCCAGCGGGTTTCCTGCTGGTCGACTTCGATTTCGCCGGTCAAAGGTTGACCCGCCGAATCGGTGACTACGAGCACCCGCTCCAGCATGCCCTGATCCAGCGACTCGCTAAAGATCACGACCAGCGGTTCGGTCGTGCCAGCACCGGGAATGGAGAGTTTCCAGCGCTGGTGGTTCGGCTGCGTGACGTCCGGCTCGGTGACCTTGAACTGCTTACGGAAAGGCTCTTTCAGCGGATTGCCCTGGGCGTCCAGCCATTCCCGATCGATGGCTAACGTATAGGACTTTCCTTTTTCCAGGACCGGGCCAACATCCTCGCGAGGTTTCAGCCCCTGCTTGATGCGTCCCGGATCGATCAGCAGCGTAAACCGTGTGCCGCTGTTGTCCCACAGTTCTTCGTCGAGCCGAAGGAATGGATAGTCGACCTCTTTGCCGGAATCTTCGAACAGGTGAATTTGCTGGTAAGCCTCGCCACGACTCATGGGGGCGGAAAAATGCAGGTAGAACTTCAACTGGTTTTCCGGCAAGGTGTTCCGGCTGGGATAGACATGCGTGACGAGGGTCGTCGGCTTGGACGGAGTCTTGGGGATTGAGAACTCCTGCGTCACCACCTGCCTGTCCGACTCGGCCGCACCGGGCAAGTGGGCCGGATTGTAAACTGCGCGGTAGCTCACACCGGGACTGAGCGGATAACGAGGCTCGAACAGCAGGGTCTCATTTTCGATGCGGTAATCACCGAGCATTGGCGGCAGTGGCAGCGTCCCGTCAACGGCAACAGAAACTGTCAAAAACTGTTTCCACTGATCCTGATGAAACTTGGCTTGCTTGAGCGCATGCAGTTCGAGGCGACTCAGGCCGCGAAGTTCGATGCGGGTGCTGATTTGGTCGTTTGGCGAGCGGTTCAGGACGATGGAGATTGCGTCTGACTTACCTGTCAAATCGGTTGGTGTCTGCGAGTTGTTTTGATCGGGCTGACGACTTGCAGCCGGTGACCCGCCGTTCGATGCCGAGGTCTCGGCTGCTTCCTCACCGGAACCACCACCGCAGCCATTCGCTGCCAGAGATGCTATGCCGAACACGATCAACAGCATCGACAAGAAACCGTGCTCCGGCACCCGCAGGCGCCGCAAGCGACAGACAGCCAAACCGGCGTTGTCCCTAGGATGATCTGGGGCTGCCTGCGGTAGGTTTGTGCGGTGAGTACTACGGTTGAGCATCATTCGGGGACTTCCCGCGTTACGGAAAAGAAACCCGGCATCCGGAAAGGAAGCCGGGTTTCTTGGACTGGTTCGCACCCGCTGCGCTGGTCACAGCAGAGCAATTTGCCGTGAGCCAACGTGGGTTTCGTCGAAACACGATCCGCGGTGCAGAATCGGATCTCTTCATACGTTCAACTACGGCAGCGCAATGGTCTGCAGGTTCGAGGCCCCCGACTCCGCTTGCACGATGATGACGGCGTAGTCCTGGTTCAGCCGATCGAGTTGCTGGACGCCCTTCATGTCGGTGATGGTCTCGTAGCTGAGGCCGGCTTTGCCTCCGCGGTCGATCTTGGTCTCCGGAGTGATGGCCGCGATCGTGCCGATGCGATCGGTGGTGATCTTCATCACGCCCCGGTTGTTGTTGGCCATCAGGATGAAGTTCTTGCCGCCTTTCTTGTAGACAAACATATCGAGCGGCCGGTTGCGGTTTCCCAGTTCAGCAATGGTCGTTCCCTGAAGCTTGGCGCCCGGCTTCAGATTGGCAACGGGAAACTTCACCAGCGGCGTGCAGGTGTAACCGGCCAACAGGTACGACTTGTTGTCAATCTTGTAATGCGTGAAGGTTCGAATCGGTGAATTGGTCTCGAACCGGCCGTGGGCGCCGTGGTAGATGCCGACACCAGTTCCCCTGTCGGCCTGACTGAATGGAAACGGAACCGAACGCAAGGTCGATTCGAACTCTTCATTCGAGAGGCCGGCAATGAACACCCGGCCATCAACAAAAGCCAGATCGGTGATGGACTGAGCCCGCTTCGAGCGCCGACGGCGATCAGTGGCGTTCGGGGCAGGAGCGTTCGGCAGCACCGACTTGGCGAACGGTACGTTCTTCAATGAAACATCTGAGAGCTGACCGTTACCGTCGACGCGCAGCAAGACCGGCTGGGCTTGCGGTCCGCGGCCGCGAGAGACCGACAAATAAGCGTTTCCGCTGGCTGGGTTGACGGCCAGGTCGTTCACGAGGACGTCGCGCGGCGAGGTGCCCAACAGCGCAGCGATCTTCTGGTCCAGCCCTTCAACACTCAGCGTGACCTGCGACGGGTTCCCTTTCGTGTCGCCGGTGTCGATCGCAAAGATCGCAGCCGATCGGGAATCGCCGACAAACAGAATCCCGTTAGGACCGAAGGTCAGCGGGCCGGCCGATTTCAGGTCGGGCGTTCCTTTAACCAGCCCGGACTTCTCGGCGGCCTGCGCCGCGCTGACGATCAACGTCAACCCCAACAGCAATACAGCTACGTTCTTGACCATTACTGGCTCCTCCACTTGCTCAAAACGATGAATCGGACTCGGACTCTCCGAAGACGACGAACAGACGTGCGCTCTCTTGTTGCCCAATATTGTTGCCCGCCCTGGACCGCCGATCAAGCATCGGGCGGGGAATTCTGCGAATCTCCCCTCACGATTTCGAGGGCCGGCCGATGCAGTACACATGGAATTGCGTTCGCATCAGCAGTTGGCCGCCGGAAATGACCGGCGATGCCAGGCATTCTTCCTGCAACGAATTCTTTGCGAGCAGATGAAACTCGTCGCCAGTCTTGATGACAAAGGTCATGCCGGCGTCGTTTGTCAGGTACAGCTTGCCATCGCCTGCTACGCCGGAGGCAATGAATTTGCCCTCCAACCGCTTGCGGTACAGAATGCGTCCGGAAGTCGCGGCAAAGCAGGTGAGAATTCCTTGCTCGTTGTGAACGTAAAGCCGCCCTTGGTAAAGCAACGGAGAACAGACATACGGAGCCCCTCGTTTGTGCAGCCAGACGACGTTCTGGTGGGTGACGTCGCCGCGGCCTCCGGGACGCACAGCCATGGTTGGCCCGTCCTTGCCCGACGTCGCAAAGACCAGCCCTTGACCGAACACTGGCGAGGGGGTCACCCAGCCGGTCATGCCCGTCACGAACCACAACTGTTTTCCCGTTTCGGGATTGTAGGCCCGCAGTTGATCTTGCGCGTTGATGAGTAGTTCCGGCCGCTTTCGCTCAATCGGCACGAGAATCGGCGTCGACCAGGAGCGAAACAGACCGGGCCGATCGGTCTTCCAGACGGTTTTCCCGTTGCGAATGTCCAACGCGATCAGAAACGAATCGAACGACTTCAAGCGGCTTCCGTCGTGATCGCACACCAAGATCACGCGGTCGCGGTACAGAATGGGCGAACTGGCCAAACCAAGTTCCGAATCGAAATAGTCGAAGCGTCTCTTCCAGAGCCGTTTGCCGGTGTAGTCGTAGCAGACGACGCCGGCATTGCCGAAAAAGGCAACCACGTGCTGACCGTCGGTCACGGGTGTGGCGGCCGCGTGTCCGGTCAGCGTCGAGCTGATTTCCGGAAAGTTGTCCTCAAGTTCGCGTGACCAGAGAGTTTTTCCGGTGCTGTGCTTTAGGCAATGAATCACCCGCCGCGTCCCGTCGTCCAGCGCCGACGTGAGAAAGAGGCGATCTTTCCAGACGATGGGCGAGGAAGAACCCTCGCCGGAAATCCGCGCCGACCAGCGGACGTTCTGCTGGGTGCTCCAGCGAACCGGTAGGGGAGCTTGATCCGAAACGGCATTGCCCTCTGGACCGCGCCACCGAGGCCACTCTTCCGCCCGGGCGCCGCCGGACCATGCCATTGCCACGACAAACAACATTAAGCGGGCCATCATTTTTTTCTGGCTCTGCCGGTGGTTGTGAACGTTGGAGGTAACCGGGTTGGCGGACCAACCGAATCGACGTTGACTTAGCACGAATTATAAACGAAAGAAACCATGTTGAAAAATCGAAAGGCGAGTCAACTCCGGTTCACCGATTTGTTAGATTCCACTTCGCCGTCAACTCATGCGCCGAGATGCATCCGGCCAAGTCTCAAGTTTGGCAAAGTCAACCGATGGTAAGGTGCGCGAACTTGCCTCGACGAAGGCCCCGAGCTTCGATCGCAGCTCTTTAACAAATGACGCGAGTTCGGTTCCGTCCGGCATCATCGGCGGACAAATGTCACTTTCATTGACTGTCGCGGGGCCATTCGTTAAGCGAATGTGGATCTGTCTGAATCCTGGGAGGTCACGGTAGTGTGCGACAGTGTCGCGATGATTGACAACCGCGGTAATCCACTCGGAACTCTCCTTCACGATAAGTGACTTGAGGGTGGCCTTTTGCGGAAACTCCTGATGCGTGAGCCAATTCGCCAACTTGCCGCCGGACAATTTGCACCCTTCGACACCCGCGCTTCGGAAACCGTTGACAGGTGAGTCCTCATGATTGATGATCTTGCAAAGGAAGCGTGCGTATACGTCCAAAAACGCCTTAAATTCGTATAAGACTGTGTATAGACAAATTGTGTATTTCAGTCCATCAGCAAAAGCGATCAATTCGACCTCGGCACGGTTCGCATTGGCAACATAAGCCGCCCAGTTGCGTTGAAGATGAATGTGGAAGTTGGAACTCGCCGTGCTAATCTCTGCCGAGAGACTCGAACAATGATGTAAAAACATCGCGAATCGGTTGGTCCCGATTTGTGCCTATCGCTTAGCAACGGCAGGGAATGCGTTGGAATTCAGCAATGAACTCGCGGCCCACATTGAGGGGCCGCAGACAATTATTGAAACGTAGCCATTGCTGGAATCCATGGGTTAGACCGGGAATCTAACTGATCAGGACAACGCGACGGCTTCGTTTCGTTCGAGGCTCTGTTCGATAGGACTCTTCCAGGGATCGACGTCGGCCGTGAAGTCGGCGGCGGTTGCTTCGAACAGTTCAGCGCCTTCCAGCCGGATGACTCCGTGATTGCCGATCAACAACAGGTTCAATGATGCAGTTTTGGCCGAACCGCGTCCGACGGTCAGCATGACCGTTTCTCCGCCGGCGTAGTTCAGCAGGACGTTGAATTGCCGTCCGTCGGCGTTTTCGCGGGCCATCAATCTGGCCGGTCGAGCGGAAAATACCTGCTCGACTGTTTGCATGGCTGTTGCCAACAGCATCAGCGGATCGACGTTCGAGTCGGCCAGTTGAACGTGCATTCGGATTGCCACCGGCGTGCCAATCTTCCCCGTCGAAAGCGCCTCGGAGAGCGTCCGTCTTAAATCGTTGAAGGTCATGATGTTTCCCAGCGCGGCTGCTGGCCGCTTCGCGGCAGTTGAGTCGAGTGTCGAGAGTCAGAAATCGTCCGGCTCTGAACTCTTGACCCTCGACTCTCGACAGAATTCATCAAGGATACGCCTTGTCCAGTTTGAATACTAACCAGCCCCGCCGTCAACCTGCGAGAACGTGTTGCCTGGATTGTCGTGGTTGCAATACCTCAGGTCTGTTGATCGTTCAGATATTTCACCAGCGCCTCCTGCCAGGGGGGAAGCGCGAATCCAATTGTCTCGGCAAGCTTGCGATTGTCGAGCACGCTGTACGATGGCCGAAGTGCCTTCGCCCCAAATTCCTCGGAGCTAATCGGCCGCACACGGACGTCGCATTGCCGCAGCCGAACAATCTCGCAAGCAAACCGGTACCAGGTGGTGCTTCCCGTGTTGGTGGCGTGGTACAAACCGTAGTCGACAGTCGCAATGAGGGCTTGGATGGCCCGGGCCAGATCGGCGGTGGAGGTCGGCGTACAAGTTTGATCATCGACGACGCTCAATTCGTTCCGCTGCTTGGCGAGCCGCAGAATGGTTTCCACAAAATTTCCCGTTCCAGGTGTTTTTCCACATCCGTACAGACCGCAAGTCCGCACCACAAAATGCCGCCGACAGAGTGCTCTGACGAAACACTCGCCAGCCAGCTTGCTGACTCCGTAGGCGCTCAGCGGTCCGGTCGCGTCGGTCTCTCGGCAGGGTTTAGTCTGGTTCGAGTCGAGTCCGAAAACAAAATCGCTGCTGACGTGTAGCAAGGGGATTCCGCGGTCCTCGCAACAGAGGGCTAGATTTCGTGGCCCTAAAGCGTTGACGCGGTAAGCAACGTCCGGCTCATCTTCCGCCCGGTCGACCTGATTGTATGCCGCCACATTGATCACAAGGTTGGCAGCGGCATCCGCAATCGCCGATTCGGCACTCTGGGGATCGGTGATTTCAACCTGGGCATGACCGAACACGATAACCTGCTCGTCCAGTTGCCGCTGCAGTTCTCGGCCAAGTTGACCGTCTGCTCCAATGAGTACAATACGCATCAGTCTTCGTCGTTATAGCTGTCGGCGGTCGGCCGATGACATGGTTGTTCGCCGGCGTCGGGACGTTCCAACCCGTCGCCCAACTCAACGGTCTGTTCAGTTGCGTTTAGGTTGAGGGCGAAATGCACCTGCCGCGCAACATCGCGGAAACCCATCGATTGATACAAATGTTTGCCGACTTCGTTCTGGACGAGCGTTTCGATTCGGGCGTGGCTGAGACCGTTTTCGCGAAAACGATTCAGCGCCAGCTCGATGAGTCGGCGTCCAAATCCTCGACCGCGGCACTCTGGAACGAGGGCGATGTTCGGGATATGCCCGATGCCCGCCTCCTTGTCCATCCAGGTTGTGATGCAGCCGACGATGCGACCCTGCTCCTCTGCGACGAAGATTCCGTCGGGCTCGCGCAGAACGTCGACGTCGAGGTGCCGGCCTTTGCGCCATTTCCAATGGTGACCGTGAATGATTCCGAATTCACGCTCGATGCTTTGATCGATCGACACACCGTCGAACGCGCTCGCGGTGATATCCCTCAACACGGGCAAGTCGCTGGGATGAAACGAACGAACATGCATGACAGATCTCGCAACACGAAAAGAGGAATTCGAGTCATCGCAAGCTAATGATCAAGCGAACCGATGACCGACGACCGATGTCGGGATATTGTACGTGCTCGTGTGAAGAATTTCGATTCTTCTGGCCTGCTTCCACAGATTCTCAGGTGAGTCATCCAAGAGTGCGGAACGAGTTGGTTGCCGCGGTCAGACCCCGTGACGCTGGTTGATCCTCAAGACCGACCATCGCACGGCGGGGCGAAGGCTGACCGCCTACTGATCGCAGCGGTCCGAAGCAATTCACGGCATACAATGGTTGCGTACACCTATTGTCGGTCGGCCTGAACGTGTAGAATCATGAACTCCCGCGAATCTGACCCTCCTAAAAAACCTCTTAAAGAAGCAGTGCCAAGGACGCAATCATACTCCTTAATGAGCACCCATTTCGTTGCCCCTGCTGTTGAACTGGAAGTCACCAACACTGTTACCTCGAAACTCCGATTTCACCCGGGCTGGGTGGTTCTCGGTGTCGCTGCGCTCGGGATCTTCATGTCCGGTCCGGGACAGTCGTACTCGGTGGCGGCTTTCATCGAGCAAATGCTCGCCGATCTGAAGCTTTCACGGACAGCCTACTCGTCGGCCTACTGCGTAGCCACTTTGCTGGGAGGGCTGACTCTGCCGCTAGTGGGCCGACTCGTCGACCGCTACGGGGCACGAATCATGCTGCCGGTCGTGGCGCTGCTGCTGGGTCTGGCCTGCTTGTGGATGGCGAGTATTCGGCATCTGGCAGCGCTTTACGTGGGCTTTACGATGATCCGCTGTCTGGGACAAGGGTCGTTGACGCTCATTTCAACCTGGCTGGTGGGCGAATGGTTTCAGCAGCGTCGTGGGTTGGCGATGGGTATTATGGGACTGGGCGGGACGATGTCGGTGATGGCTTTTCCGCAGGTCAACCACCTACTCATTGCTCATTTTGACTGGCGCACCGTCTGGGTGGTCTTCGCCGTTGGGGTTTGGGCTGTGCTGGTGCTGCCGGGCCTCGTGTTGATCCGCAACCGTCCCGAGGACCTCGGCTTGCTGCCCGACGGTCGACGAGCGGGTGATGAAAATCCGCCTGATCAATCGAATTCCGGTCCTATTGATCGCACAGTCGCTGTGGATAACCACCAGCTAGCCGGGTGGCGAGTGGAAGATTCCTGGACGGTGGCCGAGGCGTGTCGCAGCGGTACGTTCTGGAAAATTATCGCCGTCATGTCGACCAGTTCGATGGTCGGCACCGGGCTGGTGTTTCACCAGGTGTCGCTGTTGGGTGCCCGCGGTGTGTCCGAAACGTATGCGTTGGCGCTGTTAGGTCTGCACGCGGTGGTCGCCACCTTCTCCAGCCTGGTGGCCGGTTATTTAACCGACCGCATCCAGGCGCGATACCTGCTGCTGGCGAGCATGGTCTTTTTCGGCTCCGCGCTGCTTCTGCTGGTTATGATGCCCACACCTGCCCTAGCGGTCCTCTATTCGTCTTTACTGGGCCTGCACGGAGGCATTATGCGAAGCACCGGCAGCGCCGTTTGGGTGAACTATTTCGGCCGGCTGCATCAGGGAGCGATCCGCGGGATTGTGATGTCGATCACCATTGCCGCCGCCGCGCTGGGACCGCTGCCGTTGGCGCTGGCCAAAGACCAGTTCGGCAACTACACGCTTGCGCTGTCTGCCTTTCTGCTGTTTCCTGCCGTCTCCGCCTATTTCGTTTGGTCGGCTCAACCGCCGGTGAAGGCGCAGACGAGCAAGACGGACCAGTCGGGAATATCGCTCGCGGTGGACGCGGCTTAAGGTGCTAGACACACACAGAAGATCTTTTGTTTGATCCACTGTGAATCATGCGGACTAGCAACCACCCACCGGTCGTTGTGCGGTTCGACGGTTGCGAAAATCGGTCCCAAAACGGACCAATTACGAGAAACCGGCTTGAATTTTCCAAGATTACCTATTATCTCTAAACATTACCGTTATCGTCTTATTCCAAGGGTTTGCCTGCGATTTTGCTTCCAACCGGCCTGCGGCGTTCAGACATGGCCTATATTTTGGTGAGCTTGGTGAGGTTTTGACACGTTTCCCCATGATCCATCGACCATGCGGAACATTGAGAAAGGGAAATGCCATGAAGAGATTGACCAGTCTGGCGATTGCGATTGTGGCTCTGGCCGGTTCGACCGTTCCGGGCGAAGCGGGTTTGTTCGACTCGGTCTTCGGAACAACAAAAACGACAACGAATCCAGCCGTTTACGGCAGAATTGTCTCGCTGCAGAATGCGCCGACCCCGGTGCTCGCCGAATACGGAGCGGTACCGCCCGCGCCGGCCATCGGGGGAGGTACAAAACCGACATCAGAACCTATCAAACTCTATCACTGCGTCAAGTACGAGGATCGGCACAATATCCACCCTTGTGCCGTCAAGATGATTGTTCAGGTCAATGACCCTTGTACACCGAAGCCGGATCGTTGTGGCTGCTGCCAGCCGGTCCCACGGTGTGTGTTCGTCGAGATTTGCGTACCGCCGTGCGGGTGTGCGAAGATCAAAGTCAGCCGCAGTGGCAGCAAAGTCGAATACGACTACGGGAAATACGAGGTGGAAATCAAGTCGAAAAACGGCGTGGTTTACGTCGATTACGACGATTGATTCCACCAAGAGTTCCGTCATTCGATCACAAAACAGACCAGCCGTGCGGGGCAAATCGCTCGGCTGGTCTTGTATCGAGTCGGTCTTGCGGAAACTAGTGGAACAGAAGCCTCAGTTTTCGATGGCGGCTTCGCTGGCGACGTTCCAGGCAATAATCGGCTTCGCTCCTGTCGCCGGCTACTGACCTCGATTTCGTTCTTCCAGCGTCGGCACGACCTGCGCCAGGGCACGTCTCATGTCCTGGATGATCCCCTTTTCCAGCTCTTCGGTCGTAATTCCGTCGCAAGCGTCCACGCAGGCGTGGATTCGCCGGACGATTTCCCTGTTCTCGGGGATGTCTTCTCCGTGCAGAGAGCCGTCGGGCGTGAGTACGAAGTGGGGCCCTCGCAGAGAGTGAACATCGTCGCGCATTCGTGGCGGCCTCCGGATTACTACAGTCAAGGACGTGCAGACCTGCTTCAACTCATCGAAATTTTCAGCATATTTAATCAATGCGACTCCGGAATCCGCGCAGACAAGAAGTGCTTTGTGACGGGAACGAAGATCGCTGCGAGCTGTGCTTGCCCTGCAACTTGACGGAGGCATGACTGATGAAGTCAACGCGAATTCCAGTGACGTGTATGATCGCAAGTTGTGAATTCCACTCGTTTTAAACTATTCTGTGAAGGGAGATCGGGCGACCCGACTCGTGTCGGCAGGCCGACGGGAATCGTGATCGAATGCGTCAGGAAAGGCGCTCCGATGCCAATTGAGCCACCGCCACCGCACAGGCGGCCTGAGATGCTTCCGGGGTGAGTTGTTCCGCCAAACGGATCCGCCGGGCACCATGCAGGCGACGATGTTCCGAGAGGACTGTTTCCGCAAGGAACGTTCCGGACCCGGAGATCAACACCTCGCGGCAGTCGCCCGCCAGGTTCGAGAGGACCCGCTTCAGAGCAGCGGAGATTCGTTGCTGTTGCACGTCGGCCAGAAAACGGGCCATTGTTTCTGCATCGGCCAGTGTAAATTCCTGGCGGTCACAGCAGACCATGCGGGCCAAACGGTCGTGCGCCGACACAACCGTGGCCGGTTGACCGTTAGCCGTGTCATGGTCGCTGGCATCTTCCGGAATCATTTTCAGAATCAGGTACACGTCCAATGTGGTCGCGAAGAGTTCCGCCGCCAACGGGCAGTAGCCCTCACGAAACGGAACCGACAACGCGACGGCACACAGCGGTGTGCGACGGACGCCGCTGTAGATGAGTTCTCCAGAGATCAGCCTCTGGATGTCGGTCATGCCGGCCGGCACGGGCACACCGTCGAGCATCGGAATCACGTCGGTAGTCGTCGTGCCGACGTCGATCAACACGGCCGAATTCCGCGGGACCAGCCGCCCGAACCAGGTGGCCAGCGCATGCCAGTTGGCGGCGGCGACCAGCAGTGGAATCTCTCGTGCCACGACTGACGTCACGAACTCAGCCCCAGTTTGCCAGACGATAACAGGGGTCGTCCCAGCGACCTGTTCGACGGCCGACAACACGCGGTCGACCCCTTGTGACTTCGTAGAAAAGCAGTCGGCCAGTTCGGCCGTCATTGTGACGGCCAGACAGTCCGGTTTTGGAAACAGGGCCAACAGTTTTGCCAGCTCGCTGCCCAACCGCTCGGGTCTTTTCCAGACCGCAAAGCTCCGCGACAAAACCCGGCCGTCGCTGTCTGCCGCCTTGAGGTTCGCCCCGCCAATGTCTAACCCAATTGCGAGCATAGAAACAGTCAGTTGTCAGTTGTTGAAATCGGGTGATCGGTGTCGCTTTGCGGGACAAGCGACTCCGGTTGTTGAACGTAGGATCTTTCGGCGCGATCTTTGCGTGTCACCGTTCCGTCTGCCTGGAAATTGGCTGCTTGTCGTTTCCACATGAGTTTGGGAAACGTTCTCGCAGGAAAGATGATTCGCTCGGAGATGTTTTCGACGCTCAGCGCGCGATAGCCAAGATAACTTGTCGTCAGTCGTGGATTGATTTCGACGAGCAGGGGTTTGTTCGGTTCGTCGTCGGGTAGGATGAAGTCGAAACCGACGTAACCGCAGAGACCAGGTATGCAGACACATGCCCGGTGAACGAGCTGTTCAACATTGTGCTGTACGTGCCTAAACGCGGGGATGCGTCCACCCAGAAAGCGGAATCGTCCGTCGCCGCTCAAATGTTGTTCGGCGATTGGGAAAACGTCGATTCGGCTTTGCTCTACGGAAATGATTGCCGCGACCGAGAGGTTCCTGCCACGCAAATAGGGTTGCACAATCATCCGGCCGATGTGGCCGGAATCGAGCCGACCAGACCGTGCAAGTTCAAACGAGTTTTGGTCGGGAATCAGCGCTGTTTCCAGGGAGCCGGCACCGTCGCGGCGTTTCAAGACCAGCGGGAACCGCGCGTCATCACTGCCGGCGTCTCGATCAAAAAGTTTCGTCTGAATTGTGGGGATTCCGTTCGCTTGGAAATGTTTCGCCAGCAAGAGCTTGTCGGTGCAGAGTTCGATTGCTTCCCGAGACGCCCCCAGAAATATGCCACCGGCGGAATCGACCCGCTTTCTGCGGTTAGCGAGAATCGCATCGATCTCGGGCGCGATGACAAACGACGCATCACAACTGCGCGCCAATTGCTCGAAAAGCAGCCGCTCCCGTTCCGCATCGTGAGCGAGGATCGCCTCGACACCACAATCGGGAAACGTCCCCAACCGCCCGTCCCAAGTTGTCACGACGCGGCAGTTCGGCAACCGCGAAAAATCGGCGAGCACAGCGGAGAGCATCGACCAACCCTCGACCCGCAAAGACGAGTCGAACAGCGCCCCGCTGCAACCGCCGCCGCAAACGAATTCGGAAACGAAGATCCTCACACCCCGACTCCGTGGGAAGCATCGAGCATAGGGCCCGTCAGAGGCAGACAGGTCGCAAGCGGCATTGCTCCCGACATCTGTACCGGGAAGAGCATGCTCATCAGCATGGCACTGCCACCGGTGCTCCACCTTCACACGACGAAGCGTAACCGAGAGGCTCGATTATTTCGAGCATCAGCCGGCTGCGAATTGGTTGAGCATCTTCTGCTGGGTGCTAGAGAGTTCAACGCAAAGTTTGCAGCCAACGTGAAATCGTCCGCCGTCAGAGGGCTCGGTCCAAACGACCTGCGCGGACAGATTGAAGCAGTCACCTTCTGACTTCCGAGCCTCAATCAGCAGTGTGTCCGATGTTTGCGGCCGGTCGTCGAGGAGCAGTCGGAGGCCGGTTGTCGAAGCGTCAAGAAACTCCCCGTGCAAGACTTCGTCAGCCGAGGTTCCGGCACGAAGAAACCGAATTTGTGCTTCCGAGATACGTCGCTGGTTTCCACGACGGTCGGTCATCTGGCGACGAGGATGCAGATCGCGGCGATCGCTCATCGGGGAAATTCTCCGCAGCAGTCTCGTCGCGGAAGCATAAATGCAGCTAAAACAGGCAATGACGCAATGTCCACCAAAACTTACGTCGCCAAACACGGGGCATCAAATCCATGTCCCGGAAACCGGTTGATGGGTAGTGTCCTAATTTGACCGTAACATTCCGTCATGGAAGTCTCACACCCTTCCGTTCAGCGTCTGCGTATGCCCACATGATCGTCAAGATCTGGATGGGATACAGTGGAAGGCTCGCCGTCGCAAGCGCAACTTCAGCCACAGCTTCAGTTGTCTTGCAAACTGATTTTTTGGTTCTCTGTAGAAGTGGAAGCTGTGGATCTTCGAGAGGTGCAGGTTCCAATGTGCCACCTTCATGTTGATCAACAGGTGTCAAATTTCCGCCAATTTCGGCCATGTAGCGGTTACGCACACATCCGGATAGAACGATGGCGAAAATCAGCGAGATAACAGTCAGCCGGCTCACTTTCGGGACTCCGAATCGAGGAATGAGAACGCGAACTACTAAAATACGGCAGTCGCCTCTAGGCCAAACTAACATTCCGTGTTAAATAAAATCAATCAAACAACTTAGGCCACTACCGGTTGATGTTGCTGTTCGCAATGTTCCGGTGCCGCGTCTTACACGGATTTTGCAAGCTGCTTCGCCCCCCGGGCCGTTCAAGCCGGTGTGAAGAGCTTCATCGTTTCATCGGCGCTGCTGCTTTGGAGCAGCACAATGGCCGTGTCTCCGGCGACCAACTGGTCATCGGCGCCCGGAACACGAACGTACTCTTCACGATCGATGGCGGCGATCAGGCCCTGCTGCAGAACGATGTCGCGGAGCGGCGCGTGGGTGATTGGTGAATCTGCTAAAACTTCGACCTCCCAGATTTCGGCGTCACCGCCGGCGACGACGGTCCGGCCGACAATCGGTCCGGCTTCGACCATGCCCAAAACCTGTCGGTGCATGACTTCGCGGGGGCTGACGGCCACGTCGATGCCCAGCCGTTTCAGAACGTTGCCGTAATCGGGCCGGCGGACAACGCTCATCACCCGCTTCGCCCCTAGCTCGCGGGCCTCGACACCGCAGACGATGTTGTCTTCGTCGTGACCAGTGGCGGCGACAAATACGTCGGCCTTGCCGACACGGGCCTCTTCCAACTCGCTCAGACGGGTCGTGTCGGCGTGTAGGATTGTGCTTTGATCGAGTTTGTCGGCCAGATAACGGCAGCGGTCGGGATGAGCTTCCAGCAGAACGACATTGTAGCGCCCCCGTTGCAACAGCAGCGCCAGGTTGAACCCAATTTCACCGCCGCCGGCGATGATGACGTTCTGGATGGGGAGAATTGTGTGCTCGAAGAGTTTTTTGATCTCTTCGATTTGTTTGCGCGACCCGATCAGCGTGACTCGGTCGCCGGCCCGAATGGTGTCGTCGGCACCGGGAATAATCGTCCGCGCACCGCTCGAAATCAGCCCGACACGGACACCGCGAGGCATCTGCAGATCGCGCAACGGAATGCCGATTGTTTTGGAATCATCATCGACGGCCAATTGTTGAACCTCAACGTCTCCCCGCGCGAAGTCTTCGACGGCGAACAGTTCCCGGCGGCGAATGGCTTTCGCCAGCTCCAGCGCGGTCAGGTATTCGAGGCTCAACAGCCGATCGATTCCGAAGTGGCGTCGGTAGTCGAACGTGCTGACGTCGCGGTAGGCGGGGTTGAAGATGCGGGCCACGGCGCGGGCCGACCCCATCGACTTGGCCAGGCTCGCTCCCACCAGGTTAACTTCGTCTGAATTGGTGACGCACAGACACAAATCGGCGCTCTGCACGCCCGCTTGAAACAGCGTGATCGCATCGCAGGCCGATCCACAAATCGTCCGCACGTCGAGCCGTTCCCCCACCTCATCCAGGACGACCCGTGAGATGTCGACCAGGCTGACATTCTGCCGCTTCTGACACAATGTCTCAGCAATCGAAGTACCGACAGTTCCCGCACCGAGAATGACGATGTTCATACCGAAGCCGTCGTCAATGGAATGGAATTCACACACGACGCGCGGCCGGCAATTCTGCCTTAGACCGTTATCAGGTGTGAAATGTAATTTTTGTTCGCGCTTCCAAATCCGAAATCCAAAGCACGAAACTCGAAACAAATTCGAATTTTTGAAATACGAATGTTCAAAACTTCCCACTCATCTGCTGCTGCATTCTGACGTTTCGGACATTCGGGATTTGGATTTATTTCGGATTTCAAGGCGTAGCCTCGCCTAGCCTCCTTAGGGCCGCACGCCGTGCCTGAATATGTTCACAGTCCTTGTTGTTCAGGCAGGATTTGGCGATTTGCAAGTCTTCGATAATTCGCCCACCGATGACCGTCTCTTCGATGATTCTCGCAGCGTCACCTGGCGTGACGCCACCGTAGAAAATTGCCTGCGGATAGATGGCCACAGTGGGGCCGTGTTCGCACTGATCCAGACATCCCGCCTTGTTCGCTCGGACCCGCGACCCCAGTCCGCGCCGTTTGATTTCCGCTTTCAGTGCATTTCGCAAGGCTTCGTTCCCAACGGGGTTGCAGCAGCCGCGAGGATGTTCCGGCGAACGCTGGTTGCAACAGATGAAAAGATGGTGAGTCAAGGCAGGCATTCTGACATTCCGATCGGAACAAGGCCGCTAAACAGCACACACGAAATCAGTCCTCGATTTCAGATCTCCGGGATTTCACCTGGTTCCCAAGCTCCGCTTGAGAACCAGGTCATGGAAAGTTCTCGCGAAAAAACCATTACACGAAAACCGTTGGAGAACTGCAAGAGCCGGGTCGAGCGGCGATTGGAACAACGGGACAGCCACATCTTTTATTCTGGAGTGTCGGGCAGGGGTCTGGCCCTCTTAATTCAATGGGCCAGACCCCATCGCTCGGTCACGGAGCTCCAGCTTGAAACACTGACTAGCCCTGGTGCCAAGTTGCTTTGGCAGGCACCAGACGGTATATAGAAATATAGAGAATGATGTCAAAGGACAATTCAAATTGGGATGCTACTTGAATGCCGTCAGCGGTCTTGCGGGGCGTCTCCTCGTGAACGCTGTCTCGGGAAAAGACCTACTGAAATCACCCAGGGAGACCAACCATGAAATTCCTTCGATTATGGACTCGTCGAGACTTCTTTCGAACCGGTTTGATCGGTGGACTGTTCGGACCGCTGTTCGGCGGCAGAGCCTCTGCTAGTGCAGCATCGAAGGCCCTACGGCAGAACATCTACACCGAGTTGGGCCTGAAGCCTGTGATCAACGCGGTGGGCACGCTGACGACCCTCGGCGGAACCTTGATGCCCGAAGAGGTCAAAACGATCATGGACGAGGCTTCGCGGCAATTCGTACCGCTTCACGAACTGCAAGCGGCTGTCGGACGACGGCTGGCAGAGTTGACCGGGGCCGAGGCGGCGTTCGTCACAGCGGGCGCGTCGTGCTCGCTTTGTTTGGCCACCTGCGCCGTCACGGCGGGCAAAGACCGCCAGAAGATGTATCAACTGCCCGACCTGACCGGCATGAAAAATGAAATCGTCATCCAGCAGGCGCATCGCAATTCGTTCGATCACGCGTTCCGGATGGTGGGTGTGAAGCTGATCTACGTAGAGACCGAACAGCAGGTCCGCGCAGCCATCGGCCCACAGACGGCAGCTTTGGCGTTCGTGCGAAGTCATTTAACGACCGGTCACAAGGTTTCGCTGGAGCGGATGATCGAAATCGCCCACGCTGAGAATCTCCCCCTGATTCTCGACGCCGCCGCCGAGTTGCCGCCAGCCGAGAACCTCAGCAGGTTCGTCAAGATGGGCTGCGACATGGTCGCCTTCAGCGGCGGGAAGAACCTGCGCGGCCCGCAGTGTTCGGGTCTGCTGTTGGGTCGCCGTGATCTGATCGAGGCGGCCTATGCCAACAGTTCGCCTCATGCCCGCTTCGCCCGAATTGCCAAGGTGGGCAAAGAAGAGATTGTAGGGCTGCTGAAAGCGGTGGAGCTGTACTTGCAAAAAGACCACCAGGCCGAGCGCCGGGAGTGGCACAACATGCTTGATCGCGTGGCCAAACGGCTCGAGGGATCACCTACAGTCGTGACGGAACTGATCCCGAATCTGGACTATAGCCACAGCCCGCGGTTATCGGTGCAATGGGACGAAGCGAAGTTGAATCTGACCGTCGACCAAATGGTCCGGAAGCTGCGAGCAGGAGACCCGGCCATTGCCACTACCAACATGACCCGCTTTCGTCCGCCGTGGAAGGGTCTGGGCATCTTTCCCTACAACCTGCAACCGGGCGAAGAGCTGATCGTCGCCAGCCGGGTCCGCCAGATTCTGCTCGAAGCCACGTGAAAGATCGGCAACAGCGTTTTCTGAAAGTCTGATTTCTGCCGAAAGTTAGGTCAGACTCCGGAATCTCGATGAATAAGTCGAGGCAGGGCCTCACGAGAAACGATCGAGTCGGAATCGTTCAATGGGGTAGGTGGTCGATCCGTCTGTGGCGAGTTGTGCCAGGGTCAGACCCACGAGTGTTGCGAACTTAAAGCCGTGACCTGAAAAACCCGCGCTGATGAAGACCGTGGGGTGATTCGGGTGGGGACCTATCAAGAAATCCTCATCCGGAGTGAGTGTGTACATGCACGTCGCGCCGCTGAGAAAGGTGAAGGCGTTTCCCGGCATGAGGCACGCCAGCCAGTTTCTGAGCGACTCAGCCTGGCCGAGGTCAGTCGTCCGGTCGATTCTGTCCGGATGCGTCGTCTCGCCATGCGTATCGTCGGCGACCTTGATGCCGGGGCCGTGAACAGGAAAACCATAGTTCCCGGTGTCGTAATTCATGTAGACAGGCAAGTCTTCGGGACGCAGGGAATTGGAATCGTCAGGCTCAAAGTAGAATTTTTGCTGACGTGTTACGCGCAACGGCAAAGAAAGCTCTCGCAAGACTTCGCCGGACCACGGACCAGCGGTGATGACCAGGCGTCCCACGCGAAAGTCCCCCTGTGAAGTCCTCAACTTGCACCCGTCGCGGCCGAATTCGATCTGCTCCACACGAACCTGCTCGTGGATGACGGCCCCCTGTTTTCGCGCCTCTGCAAGGTGCGCCGTCACAGCACGCGCGGGGTCGAGAAATCCAGCCCGCGGTGTGAAGCAAGCGATGCTTTTTTCTGGAATCCGCAGCGCCGGAAAACGGGCAGCGACATCTTGCGGGGTGAGCAGGTCGAAGGACGTGCCGCTCTCCTTGAGGGCCTTCAAGTTTCTCTCAAACGACTTGTTGCCGGCACTCGTATACGCCAGCCAGCCGCAAATATGAACGAAGGACTCCCCCGATCTCGCCTCGAGATCTTGCCACAGAGGCAACGCGGCCTCCGCAAGTTCGGTGTAGAGAGGGTCGTCGTAGAAGGTCCTGAAGGCACGTGAACGGCCGTGAGAACTCCCCAAGGCATGGCCGAGTTCGAACTGTTCGATTCCGACGACCTGCTTTCCCATCCGCGCCAGGTGGTAAAGCGTTGCGCTTCCCATCCCGCCCAGACCCAGAACCAAGTGGTCGACGTCCTGCATCGTGCCTTTCCTGCTCGCCCATTTTTCTGTTGGCCTGCGACGAACCGTCGGCCAACGATCCACGGTCGTGGATCGTTTTTCTAGTTCACGCCGTCTGGAAATTCCAGGACGTAGACCAGAAATTCACCCGCGAAGACCCGCGGCAGCGTCCGTATAAAGAGGACTCGTCCGATTCGGTCACTCGGAACTTCGGCCAGAACGGTCCCATCCGGATGCCGTACTTGTCCCAGCAACTGTCCCTTTTCGACCGGCTCCCAGACATCTACAGCCGGAACGAAGAGCCCGGAAACCGGGCTGGGATGGTCGACCTGCAAGTGACCTGCATCTTCGCCGAGTGTCTCAAAGCAGTACTTCGGCGGCTCGGTTGGAAAGGTCCCTTCGACCATTTGGAGCAAGGCCATGAGGTTTCGAAGACCCTGTTTTGCCTGCTCCAGATCCTCGGGACGACAGCGGCCCTCACCCGGCATCTCGACGTAGATCGCCGGAACACCCAGATCTCCTGCCGCCGACAGCGTGCGCCCCGGTAGCGCCGTGGTTCCCCAGACCAGATCAAACCCAAACGCAATGGCGGCGGCCCTTTGCAATTCGTTGAGTTCGGGAGACCTGACCGCATACCCGGCGAAGCGCTTGATCCGGTAGACATTCCCGCCGGCGTGCAGGTCGGCGTAGAAGTCCGCTTGGCCGACGATGAATTTCGAGAAGGCGTGTGCGATGCGTTCGCTGATTGTCCCCGTCGCACTCCCTGGAAAGATGCGTGCCAGATTTTGGTGGTCCCATCCGCCCTCACGAGTTCCGGCCACAAACGCCGGGGTGTTGAGGATCGGAACCGCAACAAACGATCCGCTTAATGTGTCAGGATTCAGTTCCGCAAAGATATCTTGGATTGCAACGGGGCCCTCGTATTCATCGCCGTGAACACCACCGGTGACGAGAAAGGTCTTCCCCGAATGCTTGCCGCGCACCATGACTGTCGAGAACACCAACGGTCGGCCGTCGGGTAGGCCATCGATGAGGAGTTCGAGCCGTGTTTTGCTCCCCGCAGGAAAATCATCCACGCGGAACTGAGAAACGTGAAGTCGCTGGCTGGGCTCATACATCGTCATGGTTCGCTCATCCTTATATCTCACATTCGTGACTGTTACTGCCGGTCGGCATGGCAACGGCCAACGACCCTTTGAAATCAGACCCTTGCGCCGCCTCCCAAGCAGCACGCCGAACTGGCCCGCAAACTTATTGGCCAGCCTGTCAACACAAGACCATCCTAAGGTTTGAGGATGGTGTCTTGAAAGCGAAATCGCTTTCGAAAAGCAGCAGGAGAAGTGGAATGTTCTTTCGCCAG
>Ga0310123_10000472_pt1 | contig 36001 bp, 19 predicted proteins | sample CB6_AW_1057_MG_FD_203505 | JGI IMG/M metagenome (GOLD analysis project Ga0310123, IMG submission 203505) | Marine microbial communities from Western Arctic Ocean, Canada - CB6_AW_1057 | ecosystem: Environmental > Aquatic > Marine > Oceanic | place: Canada: Western Arctic Ocean | collected... | reverse complement strand
CCCCCGAGTGCAACAGAAAAAACCTCGGATTTTCTGCTGAACTCGGACGATGTGATCCCGTTTCCGGGGCACCTGCTACCGGGCGGCGAATTGGTTGCGGCTGGGCGTGACTCGGGGACGCACCCGCAACGACCGGGACCGGCGCATCCAGGCGCCGGTCAAGGACGTGTATCTCTATGCGTTCATCCCGGAGTTCCGGCGGGAGTTGTGCGCACCCGCCTGCTCCCGAACCGATGGGAGGGCGGGCAACCCGTTCATCCCGGCCTTCGACACTTCGTAGCCAGCCTGCTGCCCTTGCTGAAATCCCATTCTCTCCTTTCCCCAATCCTGTCGATCCTGTATATCCTGTCAGAAATCGACCTGAGTAGTTACATCACTTGTTGCTACCCTTGTTCGCGCCTACCCCTGCGATAACGCGCGCTTCATTCCCAACTCAGCGGTTTCATCCGCCTTTTCGAATTGTCCTTCCTCAGGGTAGGCGACTGCAACGGTCTTGGAGCTATCCGCTGACATACATTGCGAAGAGTTTCGGTTTGTCGTCATTCTTGCGGTGCATGTGCGCCCGAATCGTGAAGGGCTCAGAGACCTGAATCTCCTCGCAGGAGGCCCATCGCACGGGTATGCGGAAACCCGACTCTGTGATGGGTACGCAGTGGTCACCGGCGTAACCAGGTAACGGACGGCCCGCCGCGTCGTTCAGCTCTATTTTCAAAGGGCATGCCTCGGAGATCCCGTCAACATTCAGAAAGAGTCGGGCGGCCTTCCCCTCCGCGGCAATCGGAGAACTCCACACGTACCCCTCCGGTTCATCCCGCGCCAGTTCCAGGCATCCAAACCGCTCCTTCTCCAGCATGGCCAAACCGCACTGGCCGAAGTCGCCCCAGGTCCCGTACCAGATCCAGGTCTCATTGCCGACGTTGAGGATCCCGTTGCCCTGCACGATCGCCTGTCGTCCCCGGCCGGTCGGGTCCCACTCCCTGTCCTCGTCTTCCTGGGGGACCACCTTGAACCCCGGGACCGGTTCCCGGAAATGCAGACCGTTGTTCGATACAATCAATCCGAGATCTCCCCGATAATCCAAAATCTCCGACGCGGTGTGAAACTGTCCGTACAATCCAACCAGGACATTGCCCTTGTTAAACATCGCGGGTCCCATGTGCGTATCTTCGGTGCTTCCTTCACGGGACCGGTCGAAGCCGATCACACCCCCCTGTTCCCAAGTCTCGAAATCCGCCGAGCGGTACACCATCGACGTGCGGTGCGAGTTAACCGAGCCGTCCCGGTTATAGATCCACGGAGAAAACTGTTGCCCGATCGCATGGTAACATCCGTTGAACTTGTAGAGCGAAGACACTTCGTACTTGGTCGGGATCTGGGGATTGCCCGGCACTTCGCGCCAGTCAAATCCGTCCGAACTGGTGGCGCAAAAGAATCCGTTGGCTGGGGACCCGTTCGGTTCGAAGTGCGAATCGTGATCGTGGTCGACGTAAACCATTTTGTATCGCCGATCCGGATCGGGGTCTTCCGGGTCGAAGATGATGCCCGGGTAATCGAGCGAGGGATGGTATTTATCTTTATCGTACATTTCCCCTGTTCCCTTGCCCTGGTAGTAGAGCCGGACGGGTTTTCGAGGCCAGACCAGGTTGTTTTCCTTCGAACCTTCAAATTCGACCAGTCCCAGCTTCGGTTTTTCCCAATGAATCCCGTCGGGACTCTCGGCGTAGCCGTGCCAGGCCGGGAAAAAGCAGTCCTTGCTGAAGTGTCCTCGTGGCGAGATAGCCAGGTACCACATGCGGAACAGGTCGCCTTCGCGAAGCACGGTTCCATAGAAGGTGGCGCCTCCCTGATCCGGCTCCCCCGGATCCCCGTAGCGAAGGACAGGATTGCCCGGGTACTTCCGAACCTGCTGCAGCGTCAGCTTCAGATTATGGACGAACGGCAGGGAAAGGTCGTCGAAGGGGAAAAGGGTGAGTTCCTGGAGGCCGCGTTGGTTGAAACCGGTGTCTATGGTGATCATGGTTGTTATTGGGTATTCGGTATTTAGTGTTTAGTATTTAGTACTGCTTACTGTTCACTGCTTTCTGCTGGCCACCGTTCTTGGCGGCCTGCTTCTCCATCCTTGATCGAGAGTTCCAAGCAGAATTGCCTTTGTCGTAAGCCTTGTCCAAACTACCACGTGAACTTTGTCGTGAACCACATCGAAATTAACTATCGCGAGATCTTTGTCATAAACTACAACGAATGCTCGAACCAGCCAAATCGGGGTAGTTCGCGACAAAGTTCACGGCTAAATCGGTGCGGTAAGTGAAATCGAACTTCCCATTCGACAACCGTTGGTCCACGTGAAACCCTTTTCCGCTTCACCTTTGGGAGATCCACGATGGAGAAAAACCATTCAATGATTCAGGTTGTTGCCCTTCTGGTCGCCGCCGTGAGCATGGCGAACGGGGCGCCCGGGAACGAGCCGGGTATCCCGCGGGGAACCGGCACCGCCGCCGACTACGGCGGTTTTGAAGAGGCGGTAGAAAAAATCGGCGCGGAGTCCTTTACACTATTGATCACCCGGCCGCACCGGATCGAGGCGGATCTCACCGTGGGCGGCAATCTGCATTTGCAATTTCACCGGGCAGGCCGGCTGATCGTAGCCGAGGGAGCGACGCTCACCATTCACGCCGCCATCGATGCCGGGTTGTGGCCGATTCTTGAAGGTAAGGGAACGATCAATGGACGGCCCGCCGTCACGGCCGTCTATCCGCAATGGTTCGGCGCGGTGGGCGACGGCGAAACCGACGACACCGCTGCCATCCAGCGTGCCATCGATTTTTGCCGCGGCGCCAAGAACCGATGCCTGCTGCCCCCGCGGCCCTATCGGCTGACCGAATCGCTTGTCCTGTACGGTCACAACCAGCATCTCGAACAGCTGGGACCGAACCGCGAATTGAGTATTCGGCATGGCATGGGACTGATCTGGGACGGCCCACCCGAGCACGCCGTGATCGAAGTCCACCGGTTGTCTTTCTCCACGATTCGCGGTCTCACCATCTTCGGCGAACGCGTCGGCGGCGTGATGGGAATTCGTTTTACCGATCCGCAGAAGACGCTGTGGTCAATTGGCCACAACCTGATTGAGGATATCATGATCCGGGGTTGCGCGGTGGGACTCCAACTCGGGGATTTCACGCGCGATGGGCACCATAGCAATGTCGACGACAACCGCTGGCACAAGATCACGACCTACGACACCTTGACACCCGTCATCATGGATGCCCAACACATCGACGATAATTTTTTTACCGACCTGCAGTTCGGCAGCGGCTTTCACAATTTGCCGGGAGACTGGGGCAAGCGACGAGAACACGTAATTCATATCAAACACAACGGCACTGGAACCGTTTTTCGCAACCTCTTCTTCCGCGGCGACAATGTCGTGGATAGCGCAATTTGTGTGGAGAGCGGGGATGTGCGGTTCGACAGCGTGAATGCCGAGGGCGGCGGGAACCGATGTCTCTTTATGGAAGTGAACAACTCCGGCGCCCGGGGACCGATCACGCTGACCGACGTCCGTTTCGTGAATTACAAGAACAGAGATGGGGTCTGCATCGACTCGAGATTCAAGAGCGGATTCAACTTGTTCGGCTGCAATGTGTCCGGCGATATTCGTGTCGACGGTACCGCAACGGCAGTCGGGGTTGTTTTTGAAGGTGACCACGGGTTCGTAGCTGCAAATAACAAGACCGTCATACACCAGCTCAGTGTTTTCGGCCGTCCGGCGCCGGGCGGCGCCATTGACCGCGTTGTTGGCGAGCCTTAAAACTACAGTCCTTCCGCATAAGCCGTGTGAAAGGTATCCACACCCGCACGCAGTTCATTCTTGCCGTTCCGAGCGATAGCGACCGGGCTGGCGAAGCTGGAAAACCCTTCCTGTAATATGTCTTCAGCCATGGTCTTCAGTTGGTGTCCCCGTGAACGAAGGGCGGACTGGACATCCTCGTCGATCCGTGGATCCATGCCGGTGTAGGGCATTGAACAGTCTACGCGCGGCGAGTCAATGGCTTCTTGCGGCCCCATGTCGAAGTCCAGCGCCTTCATAATGAGCTGCGTTACACAATTGGTAATGTGTCGCCCACCCGAAGCGCCTACCACGAGTTTCACTCCGTCCTTCCCGAGCACCAGCGCAGGTGTCATGTTGTTCAAAGGGTACTTTCCCGGCGCTATGGAGTTCACGCGCCCCGATACGGGGTCGAACCACATCATCCCGTTGTTCATCACTACACCGGTCCCCTTTGGAACGATGCCCGAACCAAAACCCGCCATCAGCGTGTTGGTGAGAGACACGGCGTTCCCTTCGCCGTCAATGACACAGAGATGTGTTGTACCGTTGTCCCAGGCAGGTTTGCTCGCAACCAGCGTTTCGGTCGGACTCCTGCCTTCTTCTATCCAAGGGTCACCGGGCCCGAAATTGAGGACTTTGTCGCCAATGGTAGCCCTCCGGCGCTCCGCGTACGTGTCAGAGAGGAGTCCTTCGAACGGCACGTCCACAGTATCCGGATCAGCAAGATAGGTAAACCGGTCTTCATACGCCAGCCTGGCGCACGAGACATAGGCATGAAGCATTTCCGTGGTGTTGTGTCCCATGGATGCCACATCGAACCCGTTCAGCAACTTCAGCGTCATGGCGCTTGTGGGCCCGGCGCAGGCGTTGAGCGGCACTCTTACTGTCTTGCCATGGTATTCAAACTCGAGACCTCCCTCCCACACGAAGGGCTGGTACAAAGCCAGATCCTCCTCGGAAAGAACGCCACCGTTCTGCTGAACATCAGTTACGATCGCTTTGGCGATATCGCCCCGGTAGAACGCGTCGGGGCCTTCCCGGCCAATCGCCTCGAGCACATCAGCCAGTTCGGGATTGCGAATAAGGGCGGGATTCATCAAATCCGCTGACGGCATCTCATCACCGGGTAAGAAGATGCGACGGAGTTCTTCGTATTTGAACAGTTTTCCTACCTGCTGTCCGAGTCCGTACACATGGAACCAATTGGCCGGGTAGCCTGCCCGGGCCAGCCGGACCGCCGGCGCTGCAATGTCCTGCAATGGCAAACGGCCAAACCGTTTGTGAGCCTCGCACAGGCCGGCTACGGCACCCGGCGTCGCGATAGACTGAAAGCCCTCCAGATTCGCGTTGTCCACAACATCGGGCCAGCCAAAGCTGCCTACCGCAGCCTCGCCGGTGAATGAGTACATATCGGGCCCCGCCGCCAGAGGACCACGCATGGGGAATCCGACAACCCCGCCGTGCTCACCCACTTGGTAGGTGAGATAACCACCGCCTCCAACACCGCTGGACGCCGGTTCAACCACGCCGACAGCCAGGCACGATGCCACCGCGGCATCTACTGCGTTGCCTCCAGCCTCCAGCATTTCAAGTCCGGCCCGGGTGGCTAACCTGTCTTTCGTAGCAACCATTCCGCGGGCCGACGAAGCCTCTCCCTTACTGAATCGGGTCTGCGTCGGGACAACCTGCATCTGATATTATCCGGTACGTTTCATACGGCGCTTCACAGGGATTTCCCCGCGTCACATACTCATTATCCTTCGGCCATGCCCCTCAATTTCGGGATATCGCGTCGATTTGTATTGTCCCGTGTCCGTGTAGTTCAGACTCGAGTCCTTTCCCACAAGTTCCTTGCCTTTTCAAACAGCACGGAAAAGATAACTTGCTAAAGTCCTCTTGAGGAGGAGAAATGGCTGGTCAGGATGAACTATCGACAGAGGAGATCGGCAGGTCAGGGCGGCTTGGCCCGCGAGATGTGGACATCGAAGGTCGCGTTGTTCGCAGGTGCGGGTTTCTCGAATTGGTTGGTCAGCTGGTCCGTCTGCTTCTCGGCGATCCAGAAGGCGCCGGCGTTGAAGGACGGAGTGGCGGTTGCCCGGTACTTCGTGTCGGGCTGGCGATCGAGTAAAGGACTCAAATTACATGACAAAACTGGGCGCTGACCGACTCCGGATTTCAATCGACGACGCAACTCTGGCCGTATCCGTGGATGACCTTCAGGCCGGAAGGACCTGGCAGACGCCCGGAGGGGGGCTGCACCTGAAGGTGTATGACGGTCAGACCGAGGGCGAGCAATGGTTCCGCAGCGACGCCGAGGGGGACTGCCGGTGCCGCCGACTGTCCGCGACCGAAACCGCGGCTGTATTCCTGATTGATTTTCACCGCGTGAACATTCAACTCACCCTCGCCTTCACCCTCACGGACGAAGGATTCGAAATCAGCATTCCCGATGAGGGCTGGCGGCGATGGGGTGAGAAAAAGGAGGAGGTGCTGGCCCTGGATGTCCTCCCGCTCTTCGGTGCGCAGCCGCATGGGGCCGATGGGTACCTGGTGCTTCCGCACGGCGGCGGGGTGCTGCGGCATTTCAAGAACCAGCCGGGACGTGCGGAGGCAATGCGGGATGCCATCGAAACCAATGGCCGGTCGAGCCACGCCCATTTGCATCTGGATACCGAGCCGGATCCATCCGCCGCCGTCATGCACGCCGCCATGGTGTACGGCGAACAGGAGTCGTGGGAGGACCTGATCGCCTATCCCCTCTGGGGCTCCATCGTGGAAGACGCCGGCTGGTGCGGCTATGTTCCCTTCAGGCGCGGCGATGCGGATGCGGCCATCGTCACCTCGGCCAACCGGGGCGCGGACAGGTTGTGCGGCGCCCATGCGCGCTTCAATTACCGCCACCACTCCAACGACACGTGGGTCGGCGAAGACCGGCTGCTGCGATTTGTTTTCCTGCATGGCGACCCTCTGAACTACGCGACGGTTGGACGCGTCTATCGGGAGTACCTGGTCGGGGAAGCCGGCTTTCCGTCGTTGAAGCAAAAGAGTGCGGAGCGGGAGGAGACGGCCTACTACGCCGAAGCATACGAGGCCGAGTTCATGCTGTGCCTTAAGCGTTACGGGCTGGTCAATAATCCAAACCCGGACGGCAAAGGGATTCTCGATGTCTACATGACTTGTGACGACGTCATCGAAGAGATCCGCCGGTGGAAAGCGGCCGGGATCGAGAAGGCCATGATCCGCATCGTGGGCTTCAACATGGAAGGCCATGACGGGGCCTACCCGAACCTGTTTCCCATTGAACCCAAGATCGGCGGCGAAGAAGGTTTTCGCAAGTTGCTGAAAGTCATCGGCGAACTCGGCTACCGCAGCTTCGTGCACATCAATTTTCGCTGCCACATGCGGGCCGCGCCCGATTTCCGGATTGAGAACGTGCTGCGTCATCGGGATGGCCGCTCGTACTTCTCGGCCTCCATTCCCGGCGGCGACGATTACAACTCCTGTCCGCGAGCGGTGGCGCGGGAATTTATCGAAATGAACTTCCCGCGCCTGAAGGAGTACGGATTCACCGGGGGCATGTACATCGACTTCATCCTGGGCGTGATCTTCCGGTGCTACCATCCCAGCCACCCGCTGACCCGTCGGGAGTACTTGGAAGAGGTCCTCGACTATTGCGAAAGGACGCGCAAGGAGTTCGGCAGCGTCTGCACCGAACTGATGATCGCGCCGGGATTGGGGATCGTGAACTGGTTGGCCCTGCTCAGCAGCCACGAACGAAGCGCAGCGATTTTGCGTACCTCGCAGTTGCGGCAGCTCGGTCTGGTGGATGAGTTGGTGCCTTTGCAGGCGGTGATCTTCCATGGGATTGTTATGTGCCTCGGCGGCTCGGCTACATGCCTGCAGCAACCCGACCCCTGGAGACTCATTCTTCACACCATCCGGGTTGGCGGCAAATGTCGCGAACAGTTTCGCGGCAGTCAGCCGCAATGGGACGACCTGCACGCGTGGCAGTACCGGGTGCTGGAGGAACAGATGAGTTGGCTGCAGTTCGAATGGCTCGATAATATTGAGCAGGACGGCGACGTGAGCCGCACCACGTATGGCGACGGCACAAAAGTATGGGTCAATCTCGGACGGGCAGCAGTCGAGGCGGACGGGGAGCCGTTGCCCGGGCGCAGTTTCCGGGTCGTGCCGGGATCATCGAAACGCGAAGTGATCGCTTGCTCGGAAGACACCACAATTACCGAGCGCGAGCCGGTTCCCTTTCCCGACGGCTTCATCTGGCCGGACGGCCGGGCTCGGGAGGGAATGGCGCCACAGGAAGGAACCGATGCGCCTTCCGGGGGGACGTGGTTGTTGGATCGGATGGTTTGACACGGACTTGCACGGACCTACACGGACGACGGATCAGTGTCAGTCCGTGTTCGTCGGTGTTGATGGAAACTGCATCACGTACTCCGCCAGCGCTTTCAACGGGGTGGTGGCTACGCAGCAGACGGTATCGGCGCCGCCGTAGTAAAAGAAAATTTCATCGTCCAGCACGACCGACCCGGTGGGAAAGACAACGTTGTTCACCGTCCCGAATTTCTCGAATGGAGTCTCGGGTTCGAGGATTGGATGGGGACACCGGGCGATGACCTTCGTCGGATCCTCCAGGTCCAGCATCATGATGCCGGTGCGATAGCAGAAATGGTGATCGATATGCCAATCCGTGTTCTCCGGGCGTTTCTGCACACCGTGATACGTGACCAGCCATCCGTGATCGGTTTTGATCGGAGGCGTTGAACCCCCGGTCTTCCCATCCTCCCAGGGAAACGCCGCGCCGATGAGCGGCTGGTCGTCGACCCAGGTGACGAGGTCGTCGGAGAAACAGATACTCATCCCCGCTGCCTCCTCCGCGCCGGCTTCGATTTCCGCCTTGAATCCGCTCGGCCGATGTAACATCACGTACCGCCCGCCGATCTGTTCCGGAAAGAGGATGATGTTGCAGTCGTAGTGGTCGTCGGTGGTCACCGGGCCAAGACGCTTGCAAGTGACGAGATCTTTCGTTTCGATCAGACCGCCGCGCCGATAGTTCTGAGTCCAGGTAACGCCCTGGGTCGGCGGATTCTCCAGCCGCTCTCCCGAGATAAACGACCAGTGCGGAATAGCGCGCGCGCAATAGGTGATGTAAATCGTATCCTCGATCATAACTGCCCGCGGATCCTCGACCCCGCCGGCGTCAAAACCCTCGAACTCGTCGGAGCAAGGAGCGATAAACGGGTCATCGCCAACCCGTTCGAAGTGGAATCCGTCCTCACTTACGGCGCGCCCCACGTAGAGTTTATGGACCTCGTCAATATCGCCGGCCGCGGTATACAGAAGGTGCACCTTGCCATCATGAACCACCGCGGCCGGGTTCCGGGTTTGCGCACCCTCCCATGGGCTGCCGGGTTTGGGTTGAACAATCGGATTACCGGAGTACTTGGTGAGTCTGAATTGAGCGGAGTCACCCATGTCTAAGTTTCTTCTGTTTTCCTGATCTCATATGAATCCGCGGCCAGGCCGGCCACGGGTTCGTCGCCCCAGTTGGAGGTGATGGTGGTTCCGCATGAGTAGGTGATCCGTGTCGCGGTCGGACTCAACTCCTCAAAAGCCTCAATGGTCTGCACGAGCGTCTGCGAGGTTTCCTCGAACATGAGCCGGTAGGCCTCGACCAGGTCAGGGATTGAGTCGCCGCTACGATTGCCGCGGTAGTTGACCTCCATGCAGGGCCGGGCGCCGTGACCGAGAAGCATGAGGGCTGCCTTCCTGGAAGTGCCGAGTTGCTTCACGAGTTGTTGCATCCATCCCAGGTGATAGGTGACCAGGCCGTGAAGGGCGATGAGATAGAAAGGCACGACACGGTCCGCGATGCGCAAGAATTCCTGCGGGCACCGATCAAAGAATATGTCCTTGCGAAGCCCCGCGCCAAAATGCAGCCATGCGACCTCGTCGACAAACGGCAGCGTGTAGGCAGGCGCGAATTCGACTGAAATCGCGCCGTATATTGTCCGCGGCCATTGCGCTATCCGAGCGAGCGAGAGGGCATAGGCCTCTTCGTCCGCCGGATGGCGCGAATCGTGGCAGGACCACAGCACCGAAGCCTGTGCGTCGAGGTAGTAGTGCCCTTCGAAACCGAGCTCGCGAATGCGGGTCAAATCGTACCCCCACCGCTCCAGGTAGACCTGCGGACAGGCCTTGTACGACTGCCCCCCGGCCCAAACCCCGACGACGACCGGCTCGCCGTGTTCGGTACGGGCCACATATTCGGGATCATAGTCCGGGGCCGACCGGTAGATATCGGTCACGTTGTCATGGGGCACGATCTGGTACCCCATCGCCTTGGCCTTTTCAATCAGGGCCCGTAATCCCTCTTCGCCGCCGAAGGCGGGCTCCACCGGGAACCGGGTCGGGTAGGCCCCGTCGTGTCCGCCCAGGTTCCAACCGACCAGCGTCACAACCGATTTCTTGATCCCCTGCGCTTGCATCTCGTCGAGGATCCTTCCCGCCTCTTCAAACGTCGTATCGACCTGCACGTCCCCAAAGCCGTCCGGTCCCCGTGTAGTGGCCGGTTTGAGGCCGTGCATGATCTTCGTCCGCATCGCCCCAACCGAGTAGGCCAGCACCGGGTTGTCGGCCACCCGTTCCTTCAGCGGCGAAACACCGCGTTCGTTCAGCAAATAGGCTCGGTACGCCTTGGCCATTCCCACATAATTCGCATCATTCCCATCCAGGATGCGATAAATGACTTCCTTGTCCTCCTGCTTGATCATCTCGGCTTCATGGCGGCGGATCCGGAACACGGGATAGATCCGGTTGGTCCCATCCTGGTTGACTTCGGTCACCACCTCACAGGCAAAATCGCCCCGGTGTACCACGGCCAGCGTGCCCTCGCCGTCGCGATTCATGGCGAAGCAGTTCAGCAGGTTGGTCTTTTCCCACTCCCGTTGCGCCGTGTAGATCCGGTCCCGATTGACCGTGGGAGGATGGTCCTTGAAACGGACCAGCGTGCCGGTGAAGCAGGGCAGGAGAAAGAATCCGTCGTCGCCGACGCGGCTGGTGAGCAGGTCCTGGAGCAGAGCAATTTCCAGGATCCGGCGATTGATCCCCAGTTGTTCCACGATCATTCCGGCGTGCAGAACGACCCGGAAACCGGACTCGTTATCCAGAAAGCTGACCGGGATGATCAAGCCGTGCTCCAGGTTCGCGAGGTCGACCCGCAGCCCGTTGGCCAGCGGATATGTCCCGCGCACTTCGAACCCGTTCACGCTCGTCGAACGCGTTACCGGCAGATCCCGCAACGTCACACGCAACACGCGCGTCAGGTCGACGGAGAATGCCCTTTCCTTCGTTTGAATCTCAAGGTTCGCGCCTTCGATGTTGAACATGTTCACTCTCTTCGCTTCGACCGGTTTTCATGTTCCGCGTGGTCGCGGAAGGAGAGGTTTCCTTTTTCCGCCTCGCCCACCTGTCCTCCGCCTCTCACGTTGAGCGTCCAGCCGTCGTTCCGCGGATCCGAGTAAGCCCGAAAGAAGTCACTCAGCGCATTTCTCATTTCATCTATGACAGGCTTTCGCGACGGTTCCCCGGCCAGGTTCGTGCGCTCCCCCGGATCTTCGGCAAGATGATAGAGCTCATCGAATCCTTCCGACTTTCGCTGAACGTATTTCCACTCCCGGTTACGGATCATCCGCACCGGGCCGTATTCATCGAACACGACCACGTTTTCTCGCTGCGAAAAGTTCTCGCTGCGGAGCAACGGGGCAAAGCTTTGCCCGGGTAATATCTCCGCTTTGGGATTCTCGATATCGAGGAAATCCAGGAGCGTGGGCATGAAATCGTAATGGCTCAGGAGTTCGTGCCGCGATTCCCCCCGCGCAATCGTGTCGGGATAACTCACGATGGCCGGTACTTTTACCGAGGTATCGTACATGTTCATCGGGTACGTTGAGTTCCCTTTACCGATGATCCCATGATGTCCCATGTTCATACCGTTGTCGCTGGTGAAGAAGACCAGGGTATCTTCCCTCAGGCCCTGCGCATCCAGCCAATCCAGGATCCGACCCACGCCCGTGTCCATGGCGGTTGTCGCCGCGTAGTACCCGGCCAGGAATTCCCGGCGCCGGGTTTCGGATTCGAAGACATCCCGAAATGTCTGGATGTGCCAGGGATGCATGGGGTCGCGGGGAACGGAATCGAATGGGCAATTTTCAAAATAACCGTCCCAAAGATCGCGGGGGTGTTGCGCTCGCTCCCAGGGACTGTGTGGCGCGGTGTAGTGAACACTGAGGTAAAAGGGCTCGTCGCTCTCTTTCTGCCGGTCAAGGAAGCGCAGCGCACTGTCCGTGATGATGTCCGTGACATACAGAGATTCCTCAATCGCCTTCTCGTCCTTGATCATGATCGGTTTGTAGTAATGACCGCCGCCCAGTGCATAGGCCGCCCAATAGGAGAAGCCTTTTTGGGGATGATGAGAGTCGCCTAGGTGCCATTTCCCGCTCAGTCCGCAGGTGTAGCCGTTCTGCGAGAGAAAGTCGGTGTAGCCCGGCTGATCTTCCAAGTATTCAATCAGCCCCCGGTTCTCGTGGTCGGCATAAGTCGTATTACCGGCCCGGAGCCAATCGTGCACGCCGTGCCGCGAGGGGATGCAGCCCGTCAGCAAGGACGCTCGAGCCGGCGAACAGACCGGCGACACGCAGAAGAAGTTCTCGAAGCGTGTTCCTGATGCCGCCAGCCGGTCCAGGTTCGGGGTCCGGATCTCCTCGTTCCCGGCACAACCCAACGCCCAGTACCCCTGGTCGTCGGTGAGGATGACGATAACGTTGGGCCGATGGGTCATTCCTGTTTTCTGCGTTCCGAACGGCGCTTGTAGAGCCGTTCAGTGAATCCGCCATGCTTGGGTATCAAGCCCTCTTCGTCGTTTCGTGTTTGTCCGTGTCTGTCCGTGTTCTTCTCCTGCATTTCTAGCCTCCCCAGTTCAGAACCTCCAAAAATCATCATTCTCGAGGATCGTCAACTCGATGGACCCGTCGGGACCAAGAGCACCTACGCGAAATAGGCATCGCTTGGTCTTCTGATGCCAGTCTTTAGGGGCGTACTTCCCCAGACCAAAATCGTACCGGTCCGGTGAAGCGGCGATCTCCTTGCGCAGATCGATGACTTCAATGGGTTCGTCGACCTTATCCAGTTTCCCTATGGCCTTTAGTTTCTCCGATACCGCGTCGGCGTCCTCTCCACTCAGGATCGCAAACACGCGTTTCTTCGTTCCTGAAACGGAAAGGTAGTCAGCCACGACAAAGCTGTTGCCGGACGCCTTGACCTTGATGCGCGGAATGAGCAGGTTCCATTCATTGATGCCCACGAGGGCGTAGCCGTCCGGGTCGCCGGACACCGCCTTGAAGCGCATCGCCGATTCTTCCAGCGAAGTCTTCGCTCTCGCGCCTTTGGCGATAGGATCCAGTTTCCGGTACGTGATGTTTCCCCAGGCGGACTCCGGTCCACGGTGCTCGCCCGCGGAGCCTTCGCTGAACTTTTGCTTCGGCAGGATGCGCAGGAACAGCCGCGTCGTGGGAACGGCCATGCTGACATTGGATCCGAGGATGACGCGCCCGTCCCAGTCCTTCGGCGCATAGTCCGCCAGGTCCCACTGCGCCTTCTTGTATTCCACCGCGTTGCGGAAGTATTCGTGCTGCACCTCGGGTTCGACCGTCTCCAGAGCGGCCGCCGTACCCCACCAGGGCTTGGTCCGGGCACCGAAGGTCTTGTTCACCTTGTTGGCATGAAAATAGACCCGCTTGGTATAGCCGGCGGGCGTGTGGAAGTCGGCGCTGAAACTGACGTGGGCGTCGGGATGCTGGGCGAACACTTCGCCGCCGTCTACGCGGGGAGGCCGGTTGAAGGCAATGTTCACGCTGAGGGCGCGGAGGTCGTCCATCTCCACCCCGGCATGGGCATAGCCCGCAATGCGTTCTTCGCCCATTCCGGCGTCTACCGTCGGACTCCAGAAATGATTCCAGGTCGATCGCGTATTGACGATGGCGTCGTTGCCCGGATTGCCATTGTAGGTCTGCTGATAGGTGCGTAACACCCGGTACTCCACCGGATCGTGGCCGTAGGGAATCGATTCGTCGAAGTCCGTGACGGTCTCCACCGCGTTGGATCGCGCCGCCCAGTCTTCCGGGACGACGATGCTGTCGATTTCGATCTGAAGAGAATGTTCACTGACGCGCCGTCCCTCCGTGGTCACGCCATCGAGGCCGACGCGCACGATGTAGTCGCCGGGCATGACAGACTTCGGTATGGGCACTTGGATGGGCAGGGTCTGCTTCCCCGCGGCAAACGCAACGCCATGACCCGTGAAGACGGGATTGATCCCGCGAGAGATAGTAACCTGTGCACGGGCGTCTGCCGGAAGCGTCGTCTTCGCGACAAGGTGAAACGATGCGGTCTGCCCGCGCTCCACCTTCTCGGGCGACGATACGACCAGGTTGACCGTTTCCGCGACCGGCCGCCTGCGGACTTCAATGCGGTGATCTCCCTCCGGGATCGGTACCAGGCACAGATTCGGCCACGCCCATCGGTGCGGTACCGGTTCGCCGTCTACCTCGGCTTCCACGTTGTTCCAGGCATCGGGAACGATGACGGCAACTTCACCGTGTTGTACACAGGTCGCGAGCAGCGATACACGGTCCCCCTCGCGGGCCCCGGTGACCGTTCCCCATCGCGTCGCACTGAACGGGAAATACTTCCGGTGCCCGTTCACGGACCAGATGAGTCCCGGGACCTGTGTGATGCCCACCACTTCGGCCAGCTCCGGCCGCACCACGAGTTCCATCTTCGCGGCTTCATGCGCGGACGGGTACGTTCGAACCGGTTCCATCAAAGGCAGGGCGATGGGGGACCAGCCCTCCGTCTCATAGAGAATTCGGTCTTCGGGCTCAGAGAGCCGGTTCTGCCAGAGAACCGTCGCCTTTTCCGTGCGATAATGAAGCACATAGGTCTCTGCATCAGGTTGCAAGCCGGTTTTCGCCACATCAAAACCGACCGGGAAAGTCTCTTGCTCTTTTTCGTGACTGAGGAGGGTGATGCAGAACTCGTTTCGGTCCGACGGGCCTAATGCATAGGCCTCCAGTTCGGATTCTTCCAACCACCAGGTCGGCGTAACACCCGCGTCGCGTAGAAAGAATTCACACAGTTCGTAGGCCATGTTGAGCATGGGCAAATGCTCGCGGTAGACCGCCGCCGCCGGCTTCAGTCCGAAGAGCGTGCAGTAGTTGGTGAACCGCTGCCGGTTGTTGGGCCGGAGGTAAAGCGGCATGGACCAGGTGCCGCTCAACTGGTTCAGCTTCACCTCGTACAGTTTGATGGTGAGCGCGCGCCAGTTTTCCACCTCGATAAAGCCTTCAAAATACCCCATGGCGTTGTAGTAACCGCGCAGGACATTGATGGCGTTAAAGAAGCTGGGTTTGCCGTCGACACGAGTGCCTTCGTACATCTCGCCGTAGTCGTAGGGATGAACGACACGCAGGGTGGGCCAGTCCACGTCGGTCCGCCCGAAGCCGCCCCCGTCGACATAGAAGTAATCCAGATCGAAGTCCGTCATCAGGGAGCGGATTTTCTCACGAACGTATTGGATGTGCTCGGGAACGAGGAGGCGGCTGTAGAGGCCGGCGTTATCCACCACGTGATTGCCGTCCGGCCCGCGCAGGTACCACTCGGGATGATGCTGAAAGGACCATGAATCCTCGGCGTTGCTGTGGAGCCAGGCGTAGGCCCCGACCTTGAGCCGGGTGGAGTTCCGCCGGACGTGGGCAACCATGCGCCGGAGCATTTCAGCGTCCTCTTCCGTGGGACCCTCGGCGTTCCAGCCGCTGGCGTGGGGATTGGCGGCTCCGAAATGTTGTCCGACCGTTGCATATCCTTCATCGAGCAGCTGGTCCCACGCCTGGAGTTGTTCCGGGCTGGTGCGCTCCGGGATCGGGGGCAGACCGCTCCCCTTGACCTCCCGAACCCAGTCCGGCGCAACCATCCGGTTGATCTCCGCTGTTTCCGGCAGGGCCATGACCAGGCGATGGAAATTGCTGAAGTCACCGGGCACGATGCAGTAGTGCACCTCCGCCGACGGCCTGTACCCCGGCTTGAGCAGGTCCACATGCGCTTTGAATTGCCACCCCTCGGCGGTGTAGTACTGGTCCGTCTCCGCCTCGGCCGCACTCGTTCCCTTGGGCGTGAAATAGCACCACGGACCCACGATGCGGTCGTTAACCCGAATCCTGTAACTGGCCGCGGTGGCTCCCTTGCGGGGACTGGTGAAGTAGACCTGCTGGCCTTCCGGCTGCCGCTTGGGGACACGAACATCCTTCGCGTAAACAAAGGCATGCTTGAGGGGATGATAGTCGCGGTTGTTGTAAAAACCGCCTTCGCGAAAATCCGGCGCAAGCCGTACATCCGAAATCCAGTGGATCACGCCTTGCCAGTCGCGATCGGCCTGGAACGCCACCCGCTTGCTGATAATATTCGATTCGGCGCGCAGGCGGTAGTCCTTCTTGATCTCGACGCCGGGCAGATCAGGATTCGTGCAGTACAGTTCAAGGTGCCTGCCGTCGTCCAGCAGCCGGCTTCGATCCACCTCGTCCCGCAGCTCGAACGCCTCGATTTGGTCCTTGAGAGTTTCGATCCGGTAGAGGTCCTGGCAAAAGCCAAAAACCTTCTCACTGTTCTGCCCATTCCACCCGCCCGCCACGCAGCCGTTGGCTTTCCAGATCGCCAAGGAGATATCGCCGTTAACCAGATCCCACGAATTGTCCGACAAGTCCGACGTGTCCGACGGCGGAGCAAGCGCCGCGGCTCCCGCAGGCGGCGGCCCCCCGGAACGCGTGACCGGCGGCAGAAACCGGACGTAGTCGATCCGGTTTTCCCCCTCCGGCAGAAAAAGATGGATCACCACCTTCGTCTCGCCGCTGCCCTGCAGAGGAATCGTGTTGCGAAACACGCCCGGCTTGCCGGTGCGCACCAGATCGACGTGCGGCTTGCCGAGAAACGATGCTTTGATCACGTAATTACCCGCGGCCTCGTCCACTTTGATCTCGAAGCGGGAATAGCGGTCGAGATCGACGGAAAACGTCTTGTGCATGGTGACACTGCTCGCTACCAGCGCTCCGTCCCGCACCGTGGCCGCTCCTTCTCGATTCACCTCCCAGTTTTCAAGTGCGTCGAACTCCTCGCTGTTCGGCGACGATCCGGCCGCCCTCGAGACCATGCCCACGGCGCACAAACCGATGGCAAGGCATACGCTCCGGTGCTGTCGAGTCATATGCGGGCTAAAACCTCCAGAAGTCTTCATTATCGATAACCCTCATCGTAATCGCGCTGCCGGGGCCCCATGCGGCGACGCGGACCAGGCACTTCTTGCTCTCCGCATCCCACTGCGGATAGGCATATTTTCCCAGCGCTATTTCCAACCTGCTTCCGGCGCTCACCAGATCACGCAGGTCGATGACGCTTGATTCTTCCGCGCAATCCTCCGGCAACCTCATCCTGCCCAGTCGCTTTCCTAATTCACTGTTCCCGGAGAGATGCAGGAGAACGCGTTTCTCACAGCCCTTTGATGAAAGGTAGTCTACCACGAGAAACGTCGTGCCTTTTGCTGAAAAGGACACCGTCGGCATAAACAGATTCCATGCGCGAATTCCACTCAGCGCGTAACTGTTCTTCGCCTCCGCCCCCGCCTTCAGGGTGAGGGTTTTCGTATCGACCTCGGCCAGAGCGTTGTCCCCTTTGCGGATGGGTTTGAGCGCTTGGTAGGTGATGTTCTTCCAGGCGTATTCCTCCCCGATGCTCTGGGTCATCCCGGGCTCGAGCGCTGTTTCCAGCCGCGAGCGGGGAATGATCCGCAGGAACAACCGCGTCTCCGGCTCAGCCATGCTGAGATTGGAACCGAAAATCACCCGGCCATCCCACCCTGCGGGAGCGTAGCCGGACAGGTCCCAGTAGGCGTGGCCCAATCCGCGAACGGCGGAATGAAAGAGACGATTTTCCTCAGTCACCTCAACGGATTCCGGCTCGACCGCAGTGCCCCACCACGGCTTCCCCCGCGCGGTAAAGGTCTCATTCGGTTTTCGATTGATGTGAAAGTAGACGCGTTTCGTGTATCCGGCATCCGTGTGATAGTCCACACTGAAGCTGAGGTGGGCGAGGGGATGGTTGTCGAAGGCATCCGGTTCCGGCGGACGTGTAAAGGCGATGTTGGTGCGAAGCTCGTTCACGTTTTCATACTCGACTCCGGCGTGTGCATAGCCCGCCCTTCGGGTCGGGCCAATGACCGCCTCGATGGTCGTGGCAGTCGCTTTTGCCTGCGTATCCCCGTTGCCGGCAAAGGTCTGCTCAAACCGCCTCAGCGCCTTGTGGTCGGCAAAGGCGTGCTCAACATCATCCAGCACCAGGCTGGCCTGAGCGGGATCATCCCAGCCCGCAGGCATATCCCAGGGAGCCTCAAGAACCTCGACGGTCGCTTCGGCAAATCCATCTACGCCGGCACGAAGCACGTAGGCTCCCGGCAGAACCAGGGACGGCACCTCGAGGTGGTATTCCGTGACGGACGCGCCTTTCTCGATCACCAGCGGCGACCCCGCGTATATCGGGTTGTGGTCTTTGCTGAAACTCAGGAACAGCGGCGTGCCCGCCGGCGCATCCCCATCGGCTTCCACGCGAACTGGAAGAGCGGACCCGCGCTGCACGCTTTCGGGAACGACAAGGCTGGTGACGTCGACTTCTGCCCGCCCGGGCCGGATCACCACCTCCTGCGGGCCTCCCGGCAGCGCCACGACGGCGAGTCCTGGGAACGGGCGCAGGACCTCGACCGGCGCCCCCGCGATTGTCGCCCGTAGCCCACGCCACGCTTCGGGGACAAACGTCGCAATTTCGTGTGGCGATGAGCAGTCCGTTTTCAGGCGTACGGCATCCTCCGATCGCCGGCCGACCACCCGGCCCCACCGGGTGTGGCTGAAGGGAAAGTACTTCCGGTGCCCGTTGACCGACCAGATCATTCCCGGCTCCTGGGTCACTGCCAGCAACTCGGTGATGCCCGGACGAACGACGACTCTTTGCTCGGCGGCTTCCGCCGGCGTGGCATATGTCTGCAGCTTCCCGAAGGCCGGTAGCCCGATCGGCGACCACCCGGTCTCTTCGTACATCTGCCGGTCCTCCGGCTCCGAGAGCTTGTTGGCCCACAGCTCCCTTTCCGGGGCGGTACGGATGTGGAGGACATACGTTTCCCGCTGTGGGTCCAGGGCCGTCTTCGCCGGATCGAACCCGACCTCGAATTCACGCTCCTCCGGCGCATGGCTCAACAGCGTAATCAGGAATGCATCTTCGAAACCCAAAGCGTAGGCCTCCAGCTCTGTTTTCTCCGACCACCAACAGGGCGTACTCCCCACGTCGCGAATCAGAAGAGGCGCCAACTCGTACGCCATGTTGACGAGCGGGAGCGCTGGTCGGGCGATGGTCGCGTGCGGCTTGAGTCCCAGCAGCACGCAGTAGTTGGCATATTGCTGCCGGTTGTGGCTCCGGAGATAAAGCGGGGCGCACCAGGTCCCCGGCTGCTGGTAGAGTTTGGCTTCGAACAGCTTGATGGCCAGCGCCCGCCAGTCGTCCACCTCGATAAATCCCTCGAAGAAACCCATGGCGTTGAAGAACCCGCGCGTCCCGTTGACCGCGTTGAAAAACCCGGCTTTGCCGGGCGGGCAAAGCGACTCGTGTACGTCCATGTCGGCGTAGGGGTGCGTGATCCGCAGCGTCGGCCAGTCGATCGACGTTTTTCCAAATCCTCCACCGTCCAGGTAGCAGTAGTCATACCCCATCGCGTAGATCGCCTTCACCCGGTCCCGCACCCATTGGACATGTTCCGGGACCAGGAAACGCGGAACCTGCGTCTGGTTGTTTATGACGAAGTTGCCCTCCTTATCTCGCAGGAACCAGTGCGGGTGTTCGGACAATATCTTGGAGTCCTGCTCCACACTGTGAAGCCAGCCGGAGGGGCCGGCCTTGTAGCGCGGCGCGTGCTTCCTGATCAGGTCCAGGTGGTTCAATACGCCGGCGCGGGAATTCTTCGAGATCTGTTCTTTCTGCAGACCCCGGCCGATGATCCATTCTCCTTCCGTCTCGTAGTCGGACTGGTTGAAGTCGTACCAGCCCCGGAAGGCGTACCCTTCCTCGAGCAGGGCGTTCCAGGCCGCCAGTTTCTCGGGCTGGTTAGCCGGCGGCGCGCTTCCCTTGACCTGGACAACCCAATCGGGCGAGGAGACCTGGTTCGCCTCGCGATATTCCGGCAGCGCGGTGTACAGCCGGTGGAACCCGACAAAGTCTCCCGCATTCAGGGTATAATGCACTTCGGCACTGGGCTTGTGACCGTCCCATGTCTTGTCGAGCAGCGATTTGAACTGCCAGCCCTCCTCGGTGTAGTAGTGGTCCGATTCCAACTCCGGAGGATAACTGCACCAGGAGCCGACGATGCGGTCGTTCAGGCGGATGCGGTAACTGCCCGCGGTCTTGTCTGCCGCGGGGCCGTAGAAATAGACCTGCTGCGCCATCGGTTGCTTCTTCGGGTAGCGCACGTCTTCCGCCAGAATGAACGGGTCCTTGCGCGGATGGTAATCCCGGTTGTTGTAGAAGCCTCCCGTTCGAAATGCGGCCACCAGCTTCGCGTCCGAGACCCAGTGAAGAAATCGCTTTTCTTCGCCCTCGTACTGGAACGTCATTCTCTTGGAAATGATTCCGTCCTCCGGGCGCACCTTGTATTCCTTCAGGATCGAGAAGCCGGGCAGTTGCGGATTGCGGCACAGGAGCCGTAGTGTCTTTCCTTTCTCGTGCAGGCTCGACTTCACGACCTCGTCTTCAATCTCGAATACCTCCTCCGCATCCTCTATCGTCTCCAACCGGTAAAGGTCTGAGCAATAGGAAAAGACTCGCTGTCCGTCCCGGGTGTCCCATCCGGCGGCCACGCATCCGTTCGATTTCCAGATGGCAAACGTCAACCCCGTGTTCTCGAGATACCACGCCTTTTCGCGATCGTCTTCGCCGGCATTTCGAGGTTGTCGCAGGTTCGCTGCGCCCGCCGGGATCGAGAGGGGTTTTCGCTTGGGAGGCGGGAGAAACCGGACATAATCAACCTTGAAGCGTCCACTTTTCATGAACAGGTGGATGATCACTTCGGTCTGTCCCCGGGCCGGGATGGGAAGGGTCTCCCGGAATACACCGGGCTTCAACGTGCGAACGATGTCTTCATGTTTTTCGCCCGGCAGCGACGCTTTGATAACGTAATTCGACGCCGCTTCGTCGATCTTGATTTCGAACGTTGGGAATTTGTCGACGTCGATTCGAAACGTCTTTTTCAGATAAACGTGATCGGCGACAAGGCGCCCATCCTGGACGGACGCCTGCCCTTTCCCGTCCACATTCCAACCCGAGAGTTCGGCAAACTCGTCACCCGGGCCGCCGCCCCGGGCGGCATACGAAAGGCATATCAACGCGCTTGAAATGAAGACAAGGCACGCCCACTGGTTCCACTGCTTCATGTTCGCGATTTGTTCCGGTGGCAGAGCGGCCTTGACCTGCTGTACTCCCTGCTGCCTACTCGTTGGATGACATTGAACACGGTACCGGGGGATAGATCAACTAGAAAAGAGAAAATTTAGAAGGGGAGATGAACACGGACTGACACGGACACCAGAGACGCTACCGCCTGGCCGAGTCCGTCCGTGTTCCTCCCCTGCATTCTTTGAGCCGGCACCCATGGTGAACGACCCATCGAGCACACTTTCCGTTGAGTCTTTCCGAATCGTACGCCCCGGCCTCGGCAACAATCCCTCTCTTGCGCGGACCGGCAACGGCGACCTCTTGTTGCTCTATGCGAACTACGCCGATTGCATGGAGGGGTGCAGGCAGTTCCTCCTTCGCTCCACCGATAACGGGGTTACCTGGTCAGAGCCGGAGATGGAGATGGTTTCGTCCCTGCCCAAGGGGGGTGTGGAGGGCACCGTTTCCTGTCTCGGCGATCTTTCCCTTATATTTTACCTCGAAGGGTCCGACATCAAGCGGCACCCGACCAACGAGAAATACATGCGGATGATGCGTTCGACCGATCACGGCCGAACTTGGTCGGAACCTGAAACCGTGGAAGGAGAATGGGGCGAGGGGATGCCCTTCGGCCACGCGATCCGGTTGCGGAAAAGCGGCCGCATTCTCCTTCCGGCCTGGGGATTCGACGGTTGGCTGGAACGGTCGAGCAGCGGATCGCGGATCTATATGCTCGCATCCGATGATGATGGTGTCTCCTGGCGGTTGCACGGCACGATGCGTGCGGATGCTTCGGTAAAAGAACTGCAAATCACCGAGACCTCCATTCTCGAATTGCCGGACGGTCGTATCCTCGCCATGGGACGCGGCGATGCGCACAAATCGGGAGCATTCCCCTACAGCTTTCGCTCCATCTCCGATGACGGCGGCGCCACCTGGGAACCCGCCCGTCCGGTCAATATCAACTTCTGTGAACCGAGGTTGCTCCTTTTCAATGACAAGCCGCTGCTCGTCGCCCGTTCCTGGCCCGGTAATTTTCATTCCTGGTATCGGCCTCTCGAGCCGCAAGAAAGAGAGCCGGGCTCCAACCAGACTGAAACCGTCTCTGCCGAGTTTCGTGACGAATTCTTATCGCCGGTCCGGGATTTCGGCGTCGTGCTTTTTTCGACGGAGGACGACGGAGTGACCTGGACGCCCGAATTGACGATGCAGAATCCGAAAGACGAGGCCGTGCCCGAAGACGCGGACGCGCTCACGCAGCACCGGTACCAGGCGGCCTACCCGGGCGTTGCGGCCCTCGATGAGGATCGCCTTCTCGTCGTCTTCCGGCAACCCGATCCGACCATGCCGGACCTTTTCCCCGGCCTCACCTACAGCCACGTCTTTCAGCGGTTCCTGGCGGCGAATGTGATACGAGCAGGCAAAGATTAATCCACAATCGCACCGTGCTGTCGAAGCGTGTCCCGCAAAAGTTCGGAATCCAGCTCGCGGGCGGGAACACTCTGTTGAGCGCAAAGCGCGGCGGCGGTGCCGGCGGCCTGTCCCGTGGGCATGGCACAGCTGTTTACGCGTACCGCCGAAATCCCCTCGTGGGTGGCGGAGAGACAACGCCCCGCGGCGAGCAGGTTGTCGATTTCCTTCGCCACCAGCGAGCGGTAGGGGACCGTGTAATATCCGCCTTCCGGCATTGACTTCGTCTGGTACTCCGTATCGCCTCCGGTCGGACTGTGAATGTCGACGGGATAGCTGTTGCAGGCGACGGCGTCGGGAAACTTCGTGCATTCGATCAGGTCCGTGTCGGTCAGTTCGTACTCCCCGCGAACACGCCGGGTTTCCCGAACCCCTACGCGGTGGGCAACCCGATCGAGTGCGCAATTTTCGAATCCGGGGATGAAAGGACGAAGAAGTTTTTCCATGAACTCCTCGACCTGCCGGCGGCCGATGATCTCCGCTTCCGTCAGCAGATGAGAATCGGTCCCCTTCTCCACCAGGATCCGTGTCACGTTAAAGGAGACGTGATCCGGCCGGCTGGGCAACCAGATCGGACCCGACAACGCCTTGCCCGTGCGCGGATTGAGCAGCTCCGTTGTTTCCCGCAGTCGATCCCACTCTTTTCTCATCAAGGGATACCCATCGGCCGCCTTGAACGCTTCCTGGTCCACGTTGGACACCGTAAAGATCATCGTCATAGGTTGCGTTTTCCCGTCGCGGGCCCGCCCCATGGGACAATCCAGCCCCGCCTTGTATGCGAGAGCCGCGTCCCCCGAAGCGTCCACGAAACAGGTTCCTTCGTGAGCGATTTTTTCGTCCTTTCCCAGGAACACGGCGTGGGTGATGGCGGTGTCCGTGCGCGGCGCCGCCATCAGTGGAGCGTGGCATAAGAGATGTACACCGCTCTCCTCGACCATGTCGGTAATCACCAGACCCATCAAATCGCTGTCGTAATCCATCCAGTTGGTTTCGGCCGGATCGCCCGCGATGCCGCCGCGTTCCCGCAGCCGGTCCAGGATCTCCAGGGGGATGCCTTTGACGACCACTGTGCCCCGGTGCGGATGTTTGTAGGTGTAGGCTCGGAAGCTGGTCATGGGGAGGCCGATGGTGCCGTTGCCCCCGATGAAGGGAAGCGATTCCGCCAGCAAGGTCTTCGCGCCCAGCCGCGCCGAAGCAATCGCCGCGCAGGTCCCCGACAATCCCCCGCCCACCACGATGACGTCGAAGGTGTCGCGGACCTCAACCTCTTCAGCGGGCAAGAGAACGTGGTTTTCGGTATTCGGTTTTCGGTTTTCGGTTTTGATATCCACTATCCTTTCGAGCACAATCAATTTTGGAAATGTGGTCCTTTTCCTGTTTTTGTCGGTGGGTGAATCTTACCAGCTTGAACAAATTGCCCTCGCCGAGCTGTGCTCGGTGGAGCGAGTGATTGTGCACCAAGACGGCCCGACCAGGCCAGTGGAGTGGTCGGCTCGCGGGCTCCGCATGTAGTGCACAATCCTGCGCTCCACCGGCGTGAAGCCGGTGGGGGCTTAAAGCTCCCCACAAAAATAGGGAAAGATCCGAACATGGTAAATTCGAAATTCAACTTGCTTCTGCTTGGCGGATCGCCGCGATCGATTTTTTGCCTTCGCGAAGGCTTACCGATGTCGGTTTTCCGGATTGAATGGTGTCTAGCCATGCCTCGGCTTGTCGCTGAAACAATCCCACGGTGATGAATCCGTCCGTGGGGCCGTCAGCCGCCGGGTCGAGTTCGCTGTGCAGGTCATGGCGTCCGTCCTTGTCTATTGTATAAAGGGCCGTGCTTGCATCTTCCAACTGCTGAAAGACGATTTGTCCCTCAAGGCAGTAAACCCGCAGGTCGATGGCAAGTTCGCGGTATCTTACCGCCCAGGTGGCGAAATAACTCGCCACCGCTCCACTGTCGAACGTGAAATTGGCGATGGCGGAGTCTTCTCCTTCCATGACCTCTTTGAGCAGCGTGTGATTGCGAACGCATTGCGCGCCCGTGACATCGCCGAGCAGCCAGATCAGGAGATCCACGTAGTGACATCCGTGACTGAAGAGGACGCCGCCTCCGATGGTTTCGATCTTCCTTGCCGATGGAAGAAACTCGACAAATTCCTCTGGATCAAATCCGTGTTCGGTCCGGCACAACGCGGCGATCGCCGGACCGTATCGTCCTTCATCTAGAAGTTGTTTCATCTTCTGAATCGCCGGGGCATGTCGCAGCACATACCCGACGGTGACGGAGGCGCCTTCTTTGTCAGCAAGCTCGATCAGCTCGTCGCATTCCTCCACCGTGAGGGCGGCCGGTTTTTCTACCAGGATGTGCTTCACGCCGGCAGTCAGCGCGTCCCGAACCATGGGAAAGTGGGTGTTGTGCGGCGTGGCAATGATGAGCGCGTGGGCGTTGTCGAACGTGTCTACGTAGTCCGCGACATAGGCGGCCTCAAGTTCCGCGGCTCTCCGTTGCCCTTTTTCCTCGGTACGGCAGCACACCGCGGAGATATCGACCCGGTCAGCAAGCGCCTGAAGGGCAGGAATGTGAAAATCACAGATGTTACCCAGGCCAATGATACCGACCTTTACCCGCGAGGCGTTCAAGGAACAGCCCCGAGTTCGTTCTCTCGCTTTCGCTGGACCCGTAGCATAGACATGATCTCCCATATCAGCCCACGGTTATGATTGCAACGGTAAAAATGGCGCGGAAAGACCGGAACGATGCCCAGGTACAAGTCAATGTTGGATGTTGGACGTTTGGTCACCGCTGCCAGGCGACGGGCGCCAGACATGGTGTTGCTGTTCGTACTTTTCATCATTCTTTCTACTTATTTCGCCCGTCGCGTTAACTCCATGATCTGCCGCAACCTCCACGGGAGATGTGACACAAGTTGAACTTGTTTGAGTCCAGGGGGCTGCACCGGTCGAGGTTGATCCAGTGGACTCTTTCCAATGTGGTGTGCTACAGAAGCTGATCAGACAACAATCATTATGACTACACGTACCAACGTTTGCGGTTTCCAGGCCGTGTTGTTGCTTCAGATCTGCGGGTCCGCCCTGGCGCAGAGGCCGGGGGACGTCCAATCGCCCGCGCCCGCCGATGAAGAGTTCGATGTCCTAGAGGGATGGACTGCCCACGAAGGGGTGAAGGCCGAAATCAAGGAGGGCCGGCTCATCCTGGAGGGCGGGGGACGCCTGATCAAGAGGTTCCATGTTTCTCCCGAGACCCATCCGGTTATCGCGGTCCAAGTGGATGAGGCCACAAGAGTCTACAACATTGGGGCCCGGCCACCGGGAGGGCCGCGTGAGCAAATTGCGCGCGAAGACCACGGGGCCTACTTCGAGAAGCCGCTGCCCGCCCGCGGGCCGGGCGAGGTTACCCTCGAGGTGGACATCATCACCTTGGACGGAGGCCGCTACGCCATCGACTATATCCGCTTCCTGCCGCCGCCGAAGCGCCCGGGCATGGAGGCCCCGACTGCGGCGGGGACGCTGGCTCCCCCGGCCCAGGCCACGGCCGAACACCGACAACTCGCCTGGTACGTCGAGAACGAGGACTTTTCTCTCGCCGTGTGGAAGAGCAACGGATGCCTGGCTGCCGGCTGGATCCGGGAGACGGGCGAGCGCGTGTTTGCTTACAGCCCCGACCTCTATCGCTTCGAGCAGATCGACAGCGAGACCGAGGGCTACGAGAACTCCGATGAGGTCGTTGCGCACCGCGCGTCTGAGGATGGCCGCGCCCTGGAACTGGTCTGCCGAAATCCCCGGTTCCAGGACCTGGAGATCCGAAAGCGCTACTTTGCCCGGCCCGAGCCCAACATTATCGGTAAGCAGCTGGAGTTTCGGACCGAGAAAGACTGGCGCGGCATGATCCACTGGATCTCCAACGTCGGCCTGGATCCGGACTTCCGCCGCGGAGGCTACTACAACAACACGGCTTACCATCCGAAAAAAGATCCGCTCATTCCTGCTGACGAGGTGCGCGTGCCCATCACGCAGCCGATTCGCCAGCAGATCATTTTCTGGAGTCCTCGACGCCAGCACACGGTGGGCCACTACCGCATCCGGGTCGACGGCGGCATCGTCGGTCCCCGCTGCGGATTCACCGGAGGGGCGGACCAGTACCTGACCCCGGAGGGGTGGCAGTTCAAGAGCCTGCTGGATCGCTTGTGGCCGCAAAAGGCGCCCTCGGCCACGGTTCACTACACGGTAGTGCCGGGCGACTTCGTGGCGTTCCACCGCCAGTACATGGCCCTGCCCGAATACAAAGAGGTCAACGCCCGTGAACCGCCGGACTGGGTTGCCGAGGTGAAGGGGAACGCACCCGCAGTGACGGTTGGTCCCGAGAAACTGAAGGAGTGGAACGGGCTGTTGGACGAAGGCTACGGGGTGTGGATCTGGTGGTTCGTCTTCAACCTGTCGGATTACCATACCAAAGGAGCCTGGACCATGCCGCAGGCCTCACTCCGGCCGGGCGAGGTGGTAGCCCAGTCGGAAGCGGGCATACGGGATACGCTGAAGAGCCTGCGTCGCCAGGCGCCCCGCTACAAGATCGGGCCCCACGTGTGGTACCACAGCGTCCTTCCTGGCTCCGAGGTCTTCCGCAGCCACCCCGACTGGTTCCGGCGCACCAAGACGGGCGACTACCCCGTCGATCACGAGACCCTTCACGGCCGCCTGCTCATTCCCGAACACGTGGACTGGCTGCGGGAGCGCACGCGGTCCATGATGCGGGATTTCGACTTCGACCTCTTTTATATCGACGGCGGCGGGTTCGGTGCTACCCAGGTAGACTGGCCCACGTTGCGGGTCACCCAACCTGCCGACTTCATGCGGTTGCACGAGGGGCTGCGGGTCGACGGAAGGCCCACCTGGCATAACGCCGCCAACGGGCTCTACGGATTCTTCAACGCTATGGGCTACTTCGAGGGCTTCATCGAGCCGCACGACTGGCGGGCCCTCAGCGTCAAGCTGTTCGAGGTGAAGCTATACCAGCAGCCCGGCACCTGGACCATGCCGCTGTACCTGCGCAAGGAGAATGCGCAGCGTTACACCAGCTACTGCGTGCTGCTGGGGTTGAAACCCCGCGCCAGCGTGAGCCGGCCGAACCTCCCGCTCATCAACATGGGCTACGAGCTGAACCCGATGATGCTGCAGGACATCGGGGTGACGCCGTGCTGGTGGAAGGAGTCCACCGAGCTGGAGGCCTACGCGCTGGGCTGGCGGGACCAGTTTTTCATCACCCTGCTCAACCACGCCGGCGAGGAGAAAGAGTATCCGGTGGGATTCGATCCAGCCCTGACGGAACTGGTGCCGGAACGTCCGACCTACCTCTGGCATCTGCGCACGAGGCCCGCCACCGAACTCGCCCTGAACCGGCTTTCCGAGCCCGAGGATCGCCGGCTCTACGACGAATCGGGCTGGTCGCCCATCGCCCTGGCCCAGCTGGACGAAGTGGCCGAATACAGTAGCCCGAAGGAGGCTTCGCGGGTCGTTTTCACAGTGCGGCCGGACGCCGCGGAACTGGTGGCGGTGACCCAGACGCCTGCCATGATCTGGTCGGTCAACGGGCACCGCAAGTACTTCCCCCTGAGCCGGACGCGTTGGGGTGAGGTCAGCGGCACGCGCGCCGGCGACGTGATCGCATTGCAGGCGAACGTCGACCAGCGTTGCGAGGTGGCCGTTCTCTTGCCCGCCGGATGGGGAGTGGTCGACGCCCAAGTGGATGGGCGGAGGGTACCGTATCGCCGGGCCCTGCCCGACCTGGCTGTGGTGCCTGTGCCTCCGGGTGCGCACGTGGTGCGCCTGACGCGAACGGAGGCTACCATCGGAGCGCCGGTGCGTGCCGCCATAGTGGCGCCGGAGAAGGTGTTCCGGGGTCAGACGATCGAGGCGAAGGTGGAATTCGGCGAGGGCCTGCCGGCAATCGGAACCGCTTTCGTGAACGTGTCGCGAGGCAACACGCCTCTCTACACCAGCCCGCCCTTGCCGGTGGAATCCGGTGCCCGACGCCTTCTTCATCCAATCGATGTACCCGCCAAAGCCCTGCCGGGGGCCTACGAACTGCTAGTGGCCCTTGACGGCATGGATCTCAAGGGTCCCCAGGCGCGCACCGGGAACGGACGCGCATACCTGGCCGTGCCCTTGCAGATCGAGCTTAAGCCCATGTCACGCCCCGAAGGTTGGGACGTCCGCGCGAACTGCCGCTGCGAAACGAGAGAGGCCAACCACGACGCCTTGGGATTCACTGTGCTGCGGGCGTTTGAACAGACCGCAGAACTGAACCCCGAGAACCGCGCCGAGGCTGACCCGGCGGCCACCACGCTGATGGCGCGCATGGGCGAGGCTCGTGTAGCAGGATACGCCCATGCCGGGCTGGAATTCGCCGACCTGCGCGTCTTCGGCTCGCACATCGCCTTTGGCGGACCGCCGAAGCTCGACACCTTTGACAAGGATCCGGACGCCCATCTCAGCTTCAGCGTGGACTACCACACCCCCGTCGGCTACACCAAACGCGTCTACTTAAGTTTGAGCAAGGTCCGGGAGCACTACTTCACCGCACGGTCGCAGCCCTGGTGGGGTACCGCCCTGGAGGAGGACGCGGAGGTGACTACCGAAGTGATACCCTGGCGCCGCAAGGCGCTCACTCCTCACGGTAACGTCTGGCGTGAGTCTTGGGACCTGGCCCAATGGGCGCCCGAAGACTGGGACGGAAGGGTCATCGTTGGCTCCAATGCCAGCATGGCTTCACCCGGCACCTACTTGTTCCTGCGCATCAAGGCCCAGGCCAAGCTCGGGCATTCCCCGGAATCCGCAAAGCCGGCCGCAAGTCCTGAAAGGCAGTGGACCAACGTTCGGTACCGAAGGCTGGAGCCGATCACGTACGGCGCCGGCGCAGTGGCCCAAGTGCGCGGGGCCGACATGACATTCAAGGCAAAAGCTCCTGCCCCGGGCACGCACGCCTTCTGCGGCATCCAGGCCAGGGATCTGTTCATGGTGAGGTTGGACGTGAAAGCCCGAGGCACCGCCTTCGCCGTCGTCGACTACCTGGGCCCCACCGGATGCGACAAGCGCGCGCTGCTGATGCTGAGCGGCGAAGACCCGGCCGCCGTCGCCGATACCCTCGAGGGGCTGACAGGTCTCGGTGAATGTGACGGTGACCTGGTCGTGATGGACTTGCGGAAAGAGATCGCCGAAGCTCCGAACGCCTACCTCCTGGGGCTGGGCAAGTACGCGCCACAGGAGTGGGGGAAGAGCTGCCTGTTCCGCGTCGGCGCCCTCGGACCCAACGGGTCCATCCGTGTGCGTATCCTCGAAAACGAAACGTTCTGGCGCTTCTGACTGGCTTTCCGCGATCGAAAGAAAGCCCGATTATGTCAAGCTATTCAAATCTCATCGCCGTTCCCCGCCGGGTTCGTGAGCTCCGGATGGACGGCAAGATTTATGCCGAAGAATGGTCCGGCGCCGCCTGCCTCTGCGACTTCGTGAACGCAGGGAACCGGCCGGCCGCGAACCCGACGGAGGCCCGGGTGTTGTGGGATGACTTGAATCTCTACTTCGCGGTCCGCTCTCCATTTCCCATCTGGAACAACAAGGCACTGCGGAGCGAAGCAACGTCGGCCGGCGAAACGCTGTGGCAGGACGACACGGTGGAGATCTTCCTGTGCCCCGATCCGGATCTTCCTGAACGATTCTACCAGTTCGCCTTCAACTCCCGCGGCACACGGTACGAGGGCGCGGAAGGGCAGGCGGAACCATTCCGGGCCGACTGGCAGGTGAAAAACCACGTGGATTCCGAGGACGGCGTCTGGGATGCGGAGGTGTGTATTCCGCTCCGTGCACTTGGCGCGTCGATCGATTCCGGAACCCGCTGGCGGCTGAACGTTTGCCGCGGCTGGAGCCGGGACATTGAGGAGATGGCAGACGAGCGTCCCACGTCCTGGTGCCCGGTTTCCGGTGAATTCAGGAATGGGGCCGCCTTCGCCCTCTGCCTGTTCACCGACCGCGCCGCGGTACCCAGGGTGAAGTGGCCTTCCTGGCATAGTGAGGCTGATGCAGTTCGCTTCGTGGTCCCAGTGAGTATTCCTGATGGTGCGCCGCGGGAGCTTGCGCTGCGCCTCACTGCGCACCGACTCGGCGAGTCGGGACCGCTTCTCGACCAGCAGACGGAAGTGGTCCTGGCCGCCGGCGAAGAGCAGGACGTCGATCTGAGCGCGCCGGTGGGATTCCAGCAGGCGGTGGAGACGGTAGTGACGCTGGAGGTCGCGGATCGCGCGACCGCCCGCGAGGTCTACCTGTCGCGGTCGTTGCCGGCCACGCTCAAGCCGCCGCTGTCGACGATGCTGCAGGTGGATCCCCTCAGCCGCGACCTGCTGATCTCGGTTGACGCCAAAGCGCTGGGAGACCTCCCGGATCATGTGGCCTTCGACGTGACGGTGAAGTACGTGGAGTCGGAGGAGATCGTTACCGCCCTCCTTTTGAAGCCCCTCGGGCCCGAACGCGAGGCGCACGAGGTGGTTGACATCTCCGGTCTGGGCGCCGGTTTCTACGTACTGACAGTGGCCGTGAAGGACGCCGCCGGCAACGTGGTGAAGCGCACGGATCTTCCGCTGGAGTTGCCTCCGCTGCCAAGCTGGGCCCATCCTGCGGAACCGGTACCAGTGGACGCTACGCATCGTATCTTCGCGGACGAGTTCCTGATTGAGAGCCGACGCAACCTCGCGCGGCGCATCCACCAGCCGGTGCGCGAACCCGGCAACCCCCTGGTGGTGGCGGACAGAGCGTGGGAGACACTGGGCACCGAGAACCTCGTCTTTCCAGCCACCCACTACATCCCGGAAGAGAAGAAGTTCAAGATGTGGTACGTCGCCAGCAACCAGGCCGCCGCCCGGGGCCGCATCAAGGGCCTTCGCATTCCCATGAAGGAGAGCAGTTTCGTGTGCTACGCCGAGAGTGAGGACGGCCTGCACTGGGCGAAACCGGAACTGGGGCAGAAGGACTTCCGGGGGTTGGTCAACAACAACATCGTGCTGACACATAATGGCAGCCACGTCGATAGCCTTTCAGTCATCTACCGGCCGGATCATCCCAACCCAGCAGAGCGATACCAGCTCGTCGTCTTCCAGGGCACCTGGCCCTACCGGGCGGACAAGATCAAGGAGATGGGGTTTCACTACGACATCGAGCCCGGCCACTATGCGTTTTATTCCCCCGACGGGATCTGCTGGGAGCCGTACGAGGTCAACCCCGTAGTTCCGTTGGCGAAAGCCATGGACCGTAGCAACTTCGGCTACCAAAAGAGAAGGGGCAAGTACGTCGGTTACATCAAGTGGAGCCACAACCGGGAGCCCTACGGCAAGAAGCGCTCCCGCCGATACATAGAAAGCGACGACCTGGTGCATTGGACCGAACCCCGCACGCTGCTGCACCCGGACGCGCTCGATCCCGTCGACACGGAGTTCTACGGCATGTTCGGGTTTGACGCGGGCGACCTGTACCTCGGGTACCTGGAGATCTTCCACACGCGCTCTGACACGTTTACCTGGCAGCTCGTTTCGAGCCGCGACGGGAAGCACTGGCGGCGCGCGGCGCAGCGGCGCAGTTTCTTTGCCCACGGCGAGCCGGAGACGTGGGACGGCGCCGTGGTATTCATCCCCAACTCACCGCCGGTTGAAGTGGGCGACGAACTCTGGATTTACTACTCGGGCACGGCCCGTACCCATGGTTCCCGGGAGGTGACGATTCCCCGGCACATTGGCCTGGCGAGGCTGCGGCGGGACGGTTTCGTGTCCCTGGAGGCCGGCGCGAAGGAAGGCGTTCTGACCACGGTCCCGCTCACGTTGAAAGGAGAGACGCTCTGGGTCAACGCCGAGGCGTCGTCGGGGTCGGTGACAGTTGAGGTGTGTGATCGGGACGGGAAACCTCTTCCCGGTTTTGAACGCGACAAATGCGTCCGGGCCACCGGAAACCAGGTCCACCAAAAGATCGGCTGGGTGTCCCGCCAGGGCCTACCGCTCGATCGCGTGGTGAAGCTCAAGTTCTATGTTCGGTCCGCGCGGCTCTATTCGTTTTGGATGGAATCGCACTGAGTTCAGCGTGCCGAAGGCACGCTAAACACGTACTGATCCCCACAAAAATCGGGAAAGATCCGAATTTGGTTTGAAATGAAAACCAAAACTAGAATCCAAAACCTGGTCTAAAACCAGGATCTCCTGGCACCTGGTTTTCGACAAAGTTTCAGACAAAGCTTACGACAAAGGACGAAGAGAAATCGTCCATACGGGTTATTGAGTTAACGCCATTCCGTTCTGGACGCCGTAGGCCGTTCCTGCCCCGGTTACGGCACGCCCCACACGTCCGGATCCATGCTCTTGTCGGGCACTTCGGCGCGAGTGAACGGTTGAACGCTGCCGCCCTCGAAGAGCACGTTGTTCCTCCCCTCGTGCCGGCCTCTTAACCGGTAATTCAAATTGCCGCGGGAGCCGAGCATCAGGCCCGACCCGCCCCCATACCAGTCCATGAACAAGTAGACGTTTGTCCTGTGCTCCATTTCCTGGTCGACCAAGTTCCAGTTCATGGCGTACGAGTAATAAGGGCTGACGTCGGTGTCGTTGGGGCAGCGGTATATCCAGTTCAAATCCCCATCGATCACTCGTACGTACTGCCAATGCCAACTCGAGTAGTCTCCGGTCTCCTCGAAGCAACTCCAGAGGTTGCGGTGCCAGTTGGCGCCGTTGTCGGGCGGCCGTGTTTTGGAGATGGGTAGTTTCATTTCTTTGTCACGGGCATAGCACACCACCGCCAGGTGGATCTGGTGGAGGTTATTGGCGCAATAGGCCATCTTTGCCGCTTCCAACGCTTTCTGCAAAGACGGAATCAACAAAGCGGCCAGGATGGCAATGATGGCGATGACCACAAGGAGCTCGATGAGGGTAAATCCATTTCCGATTTCCGATTTCCGGTTTTGGATTGGAAGGGCAGGGGGCATTTGCAAAGCATCTCTATATCGAAATGAAAAAAGGGCTCAAATCCGAAATCGGAAATTCTGTTCAAGGCAATCTCACTCCGATCCGGTAATCCTTCACCACGGTATCGGCCTCGTTGGTGAACGCATCGGGTCCTTCTACGCCGGGACGATCGACCTGGCCGGGTTCGTTCACCCAGTTCCCGCCAATCGGGTCCTCCGTCGACTGCAATGTGTAGAGCCGGCTGCTCGAGGAATCGAAGGAGACGACGATGTCGGATTTAGCAACGGCGACCTGCCCGGTGTCCACCGCGAATTCGACGATCAGTTGAGGACGCTCGGCCTCGGGGATTTCGCCCGCGCCCGCGCCGACGGGTTGCTCACTGGAATACCAGTGGGCCTCGACCACGGTATCGGTATTGCCGTTACCTGCTGCCAGGTCGATCAGGAACCCGTAATTGCTCTGCGGGTTATCGTACCAGTCCTGGAGGATCTCCAGGCCGCCGTTCCCATCACTGATGGGAAACGTATGAATGCGTCCTCCGGTTACTGCCTGATTGTACGGCTGCACAAAAACAACGGGGGGGAACGCCTGCTCGTCGCTCAACCACGCGGGGTCAAAATCGCCGCCCGCCGTGTTCCAGGGCAGAATCCTTTCTTCGCGCGAGAACCAGCTCACCGAACCGGGCTGGACAATGCCGTTTTCCACGCTACGGTTCCCTTGGTCGGTGCCGGTACCTTCCACCCAGGAACTGGTCACCTTGTAGAAGTTGAAGATCGCGTTTTCGTCTGCCGATCCTCCTTCATTCGAGGTAAGGAACACGCGCAAGCTCAGGGTGGCATTATCGATCACGGCGTTGGCCGGCAGGGTCCCGGCGAGGTCGAACTTCATCAGCGCCCGGGACGAGTCGTTCGTCACCGGGTTGGTGCTGCGGACCATACGGAATTTAAAGATTTCCGCGTTCCCGTAGTTGTTATCCCCGCGGAACTCAGAGATGAAGGTGTCCTCGATATTGAACACCGTCCCGGTATCGGCCCGCGTGGGCACCCCGGAAGTGATCAACAAGACTGCTGTTATGAACAAACCTATCCGCAGTACCGCTTTCATCTTGCTTGCTCCTTACTCTGTATTCGACTCGATGGTACTCGAACCTTTGCGTCGGTTTCAACTGCAATAAATCGCTGTTTTGTGGCGGTGCTTCGTTGCACCGGAAAATGCTAAGCGGAGGCGGCGCGGAAAGCAACGGCTAAGATTGTCAATATGTCGTGAACGCCACGTATTGGTTGACTTTCCGAACGGAAAATTGAACGGAAAAAAGATCGTAACGCCGGATTTTGGCAGGCATAATTAGTCGCAGTAGCTTCGAACTGTTTCCAAAGCGAGCGTTGGCGTTGAGCAATATCAGGAGAAAGAGCATGAACCATTCTGTTAGGTCCGGACCCGGGCTGTTTACACCGTATTTCAAATCCCTCCTGCTGGTGTCCGTGGTGGCGTTGCTGGCAACCGGGAAGGCCGTGCTGGGCGGCGTGAATGTGGATCTGGGCGTATCCAAGAGCGCATCGGATTCGAACGCCAACGAAGGCGAGCTCATCGCATTTACCATCACGGTTAATAATGCGGGCCCCGGGAACGCAACGGGTGTCGAGCTCACCGATCTGTTGCCCGCAGGACTCAGCCCCGTGACCGGCCTGCAGCACGTGGCGGATGGCGATACCATTCTGCTGTGGCACTTCGAGGAAACCAACCTGCTCGATACCGCCGAATTGCAGTTCGACGACGCCGACGACGCCGGACCGAATAATCTGAACGGCCGGGCCTTCGACGACGGGTTGGACCGCACGCCCCAGACCGTGAAGGCAGACGTAGCGGGCATTGAGGGCGGCAGTGGCATCGAGTACTTCTTCCACGCCCAGCCGGCACTCAAGGAGTTTGAACGCGCTTCCATGCTGAGCTCGGATATCCCCGATTCGATCTGGGCGGATGGCGACTTCACGGTCGAGATGTGGGTGACGGACATCTCCAACGCGGAACTGGCCGGCACCGATCCGGATTTCGGGCGATTTCTTGCCGCGCAGGGCCGGTGGCAGTGGGCGCTTTCGATAACCACCAATGGCGCGTT
>Ga0310123_10000471_pt1 | contig 36097 bp, 35 predicted proteins | sample CB6_AW_1057_MG_FD_203505 | JGI IMG/M metagenome (GOLD analysis project Ga0310123, IMG submission 203505) | Marine microbial communities from Western Arctic Ocean, Canada - CB6_AW_1057 | ecosystem: Environmental > Aquatic > Marine > Oceanic | place: Canada: Western Arctic Ocean | collected... | reverse complement strand
TGCGTTTAGGGCGTCACGGCATCGAGAAATCAAGGCGGTTGCGCTAGCATACGCTTCCAACGTGCCAGATTGGCCAGTCTCACAATGGCGGCCGCTATCCATCTGGATGATGATATGTCCGCATTCGGCCCCATGCGAGTGTTCTCCTTCGACGATCACATTATCAATGATGATGCCGCAACCAATTCCCGTTCCCAGGGTCCAGAAAACCAGGCTGTGAGCATCCTTGCCGGCGCCGAACCAGTATTCGCCGTACGCTGCCGCGTTGGCATCGTTTTGCAGGACGGTTGGTTTTTTAAAATGATCGGCCACACGTTGACGTATGGGAAGGCCCTGCCATCCCGGCAGATTGGGTGGCTCCAGCAGCTTGCCCGCAGGAATGTCCATTGGGCCGGGAGTTGCCAGTCCGATGGCCGTAACGGCATCCAACGAGATTGTAGACTTTCCAACAGCCTCCTCCACGGCACGAAAGATGCGCACAATACCGGCTTCTGCACCTTGGGTGGCTTCAGTTGGAAAGCTGATATGGGAGAGGGGCTCGCCGTGATCATTAACCACACCGGCTTTGATGTTGGTACCGCCGACGTCAACACCGACAAAGTACGGCTCCGAAGGGTCATTGCAATCCAACGGTGAATCCCCCTTTCGGAATCGGGTAGAATAGGACAGTTTGACAATTTTTCTGCAGGACGGTCTTTCTAGGCCGTCCTGCAGCCAGAATGTACCACTTATCCGTATTCGGTCCTATGAGTTCTCCTGGATAAGGAGTATAAGCCATGCCGGTTTTCTGATCCAATCAACCGTTGCGAGTCAATGTTGGATCTGTACTATAGAACCTCCCAGTCAGACAGTTGACGGTTTTGCTTAACTAGTTTCCCGGATTCAGCCGAGGAATTGGAAAAGATAGTCTTCTTCTAAAGTCTGAGTGCGCGTGGAGCCAACGATGAGCGCAGAGAATTTACAACAGTGTGGTTCTGGTCCGCTTTTCATGAACCCCGATAGCGATCATGCTCGGCAGACGTTTCGCGCCAAATCGAAAGCATTGGCTGAAAAAGTTATGTCGGTGCCAGAGGCAGTGGACCAGTTTGTTAGCGACGGAGATTATCTGGGGTCTGGTGGCTTCGGTGGCAATCGCATTGCTACGGCTTTACTTCACGAAATCGTTCGGCAGCAGAAGCAGGACCTAAGCTTGGCAGGTCATACAACGACTCATGATTTCCAAATTCTCTGTGCAGGCAACGAAACGGGGCGAGGCCAATTGTTGCGGCGCGTCGACATCGCATACATTGTTGGGCTTGAAGCTCGTGGTTTGTCGCCGCACGCGCGGCGAGTATGTGAAAGCGGCCAGGTTGAATTCTGCGAATGGTCAAACTACACATTGGCGTTGCGTTTTCAAGCGGCGGCCATGGGAGTACCTTATTTACCGGTTCGGAGTCTTGCGGGGACTGACACGTTTCGAAAAAGCGCCGCCCGAAGAGTTGTTTGTCCATTTACTGGACAAGAGCTAATCGCCGTGCCTGCACTGTGGCCCGACTTGGCCCTCATTCACGTCCATGAATCCGACGCATTCGGCAACTGCCGCATTCGAGGCACTTCGGTTGCCGATTGGTGTTTGGCTCGCGCGGCAAAAAAGCTGATCATCAGTTGTGAACGACTTGTCTCTAACGATGAAATTCGCCGCGATCCGACCGCGACCATTATTCCTTACTATTGTGTCGATGCTGTCTGTGAAGTTCCTTACGGCAGCTATCCAGGAAACATGCCTTACGAATACTATTCAGACGAAGACCATCTGCGGCAATGGTTACAGGCCGAATCCGATCCGGAAACGCATCGTCAGTTTTTGGACGACTGTATATTTGGTGTTAGCGACTTCACCGAATACCTGGAACGCTGCGGCGGAAAACAACGTTTAGAACAACTGCGTGAACAAGAACTGCATCCGTGACTGCTGTGCATGTCTTTTACAGATCCCTAACCTGACACCTGATCCTATGTCCGACTATACCCGAATGGAACTTACGATTTGTGCCGCAGCCCGTCTGTTGGAAGACGGCGTGATTGTTGTCGTCGGCACTGGAGCACCGTGTGCGGCTTCGATGTTGGCACAGAAGACCACGGCCCCGAATCTCACACTGATGTTCGAAGCCGGCGGCGTGGGGCCTCAATTGCCCCGTATGCCCATCAGCGTCGGCGATTCGCGCACATTTTATCGGGGTCTGATGGCAACCAGCATGGCCGATATCATGGAGACGTGTCAACGAGGTCTAGTTGATTACACATTTCTGGGCGGCGCCCAGATCGACCAGTATGGCAACTTGAATTCAACGACGGTTGGCGAAGACTATCAGCGACCCCGCGTCCGTTTTCCCGGCAGCGGTGGGGCGAACGACTTAGGTTCGTTCTGCTGGCGCATTCTGGTGATCACGCCTCATGATCGCCGACGTTTTGTCGAGCGACTTGATTTCATCACCACTCCCGGATTTCTTGATGGCCCGGGAGCGCGCGAAACAGCGGGTTTGCCACCGGGTACGGGCCCGTTTAAGGTGATCACGGACCTGGCCATCCTGGGCTTCGACGACGCCTCGAAACGAATGCAGGTGGAATCACTACATCCGGGAGTCACGTTGGATGAAGTTCAGAATTGCACCGGCTTTGAACTGCTAACCAAATCGCCAATCACTGTCACTGTAGAACCTGAAGACGAACAGTTAAGAATTCTGCGAGATGAGGTCGACCCTGACCGCTACATCATCGGCCGCTCGTAGTACCCCTAAGGCAATGTCCGGTCAACCCGTTGATCATGACAATTTTGGCTGAGCGAGCTGACAACATTCATGCCTTTGTCACGAGAAATCAGATCGTTTGTCGGGGCCTAATAATAAATCATCGCCCTTCCCGGCCCTCCATGGCAGCCCTGGATTTTGATTGGCGCAAAGATGAAGTATGCCTTTTCGGGGATGTCATTCAGGTTGGTTAGAAACTCTACTCCTACCATCTCCAGGCTTCCTAGTGCCCAGTAGGTGAACATTGCTCGCTTAGCGTCGACACCGCCAAGCGACGGCGCATCAGTCGCGACGCAACGTATGCCGCGCTTCTTCAAGTACATGATCACCTCCGGACCGGGAGCTGGCCAGCCTTCACTCTTGCCGGCAAGCGGATCGACCATGCAGGCGTCACTCTTCGGTCGATACGTCTGGTCAACGTGGCCACTGTGGAACAGCACGATCTGGCCGGTCTTCAATTCGCCGTGCTGCTTCTCGTAATTCTGGATCTGAGCCGTTGTGATTTCCGGAGATGCAGGCCACGAGGCGTGGTCAGTAGTACCAACCAGTCCGGACACATCAATCACGCGAGCCCAGCCGCAGGTGTGCGATAGAGGAACCTTTTCGGTAGTCATGTTGCTGGTCCCGCGAGGACCGTATTTTTTCTCGTATTCGGCTAGCCACACTCGGACTTCTGGCGCATAGCTGTTGTTGTCGAAACCTGGAGCGGGAAGCGCAAACGTGGGCGGTACCAGGTGAGTGGTCGAATTGCTATCGAAGATCCGTGTATGAAATTTGACGTCGATCAAGTCAGCATGGTAGACGTCGACCACATAATAGGCTTGACGGTGTTCGCCTATACGGTGTCCGGGCCACATGAGCGGAAGGTTGGCGGTGGCGACTACCGTTAACTCGGCAACTTGTTTCTTGCGTGTGGCTGCGATCAGGAAATTGGCAAGTTGTGGATTCGTCACAGCCAGGGCACGCGCTTCGCCGCAGGGGGCCATGGTATGTCGGGGTCCCGAACACCAATAGAACGTTCCTGTAGCGGGTAGCTGCCCAAGGCCCGTTGCTCCCTCGGTGAAAATGGCACCGTACTTTAGACCGGCAATATGAACCGGCTCCGCCAGATTTGGCATCGGGCCCATACTAGGGCTGTCGACCACAATGTGATGTACGCCTTTCTGGGCAATGTATTCCATGCAGCCAGGGTCGGGATCCGGCCAGGCTGTTCTTTTCCTTTCCAGTGGATCGGCAATGAATGCACGCCCTTCGGGCAGTCGCATGTAGTACTTGTCACTGTATCCAGAGGACAGCAACACGACGTCGCCCTTGCCTAGTTCGCGGTGTTTCTTTTCCCAGGCCTTGATGTGTTCTACTCGCACCAGAGGACTGAAACCATTTGGAGCTTTATCTAAGAGCTGGCGTATGTCGATTACACAAGCCTCACCGCCAAATTGCCACGCCTTTATCTTATCGCCGAAATGTGATCCGTACGGGCTAGCATTTGGCCGGTTCGACCCTGGGCGCGAAAGTGAGTGAGGCGGAAAATCAATTTGCGTTCCGGTATTTTGGTCGATCGTCAGAACGTCACTATTGTACGTGCTGCCGGGGCCGATGCGTTTGTAATGGTTCATTTGGAAATAGGGTGCCCCCTGGGGCCACGTACACGGATAATCAGTTCCAACCATGAGCGACAGATCCACAATGCTACTGTCCGTCTGGTCGGCCGGTTCGGCTGCGGTGCCGAAATTCATATATCCGATCATCAAGATCGACAAAGGAAAAACTATGGCGACCAAATTCTTAAGCCTGCTTGTTTCGAACTGAGCTCTCAATATTGCGCTCCTACGGTCAATCGCTCACTGAATGAAAACGTTCACATCTGGCAAGTGTTTTTTATACCGATTGGTGCCCGGTCCGTAATATATGATCTCCTGCTTGATGAGGACAAGGAAGTGCGAGACATCCAAATCAAGTGGCTCCAAGAAAACACGGCGCCAGAAGTTTTTCAAGAGACTCGGAAGATGATGCCGCTACTGGAACAACTCAGTCTTGCCTTTTTGACTATTTCAAGACTTTCGACTGGTGTCCCGAACATCGATGGTAAGTTGCGCTGCTGGGAGAGGTATCCAAAAGCGATGCGGAAGCGGTGTAGAATCCGGTGCAGCAAGTGTGCAGGACAGTGCGTCGAGTCACAATTGGCTGGAGCCGCGCATGAAAAAGCCCCGATTTTTTCGGGGCATGCGATCAAGTGCGCCTTGATGCAAGTTACTCAAGTGGCGGGGACAGGATTCGAACCTGCGACCTCGAGGTTATGAGCCTCGCGAGCTACCGGACTGCTCCACCCCGCGTCATAGGCTTCGCCTGCGTGTCAATTTAGATGACACACGGCACAGTCGAATAAAACACAACGTAGTCAATTATATCGGCTGAACTCGATTCGTCGAGAGCGTGAACTTCGAAATCTGGACGCAATTTACCGGATCACGTCCAGTTATGTTGGTCGCTTTCCAGATTCTGTAACGTCTCATTCGATCAGAATTCTGAATTTTTGGGTGTCCTGGGAAACGGTATGCAATCTCGAATATTGGTCATTCCCGTGATGAGTTGAATGGTGCGCTCTAGTCCTAATCCAAATCCAGAATGTGGTACGCTACCGTACCGACGCAGATCTACGTACCACCAGTAATCGGCCGGATCCAGGTCGCATTCTTGCATTCGTTGCGTCAGTACGTCCAGCCGTTCTTCGCGCTGGCTACCGCCAATTATCTCGCCAACTCGTGGAACCAACACATCCATGGCACGGACGGTTTTTCCGTCGTCGTTGCACCGCATGTAGAATGGCTTAATCGTTCTCGGAAAATCGTACAGAATCACCGGCTGCTGGAAGTGCTGTTCTGTCAAATAGCGTTCGTGTTCCGATTGTAGATCTCGGCCCCATTCAATCGGGTACTCAAATTGCCGGCTGCTGTTGGACAGAATGCCAATCGCTTCGGTATAGGACAGGCGGACGAATTCATTTTCGGTGATGTTGTCCAACGTTTCGATCACCGTCTTGTCGATCCGCAGATTGAAGAACTCCAAGTCATCCGTACACTCCTGACGGACATCTCGAACAATCGTGCGTATGAAGTCTTCGGCCAGGTCTAAGTTGTCTACCAGTTCGTAGAACGGCATTTCGGGTTCGACCATCCAGAATTCGGCCAGATGTCGTGTGGTGTTGGAATTCTCGGCCCGAAACGTCGGACCGAACGTGTAGCAGTCTCCGACAGACGTGGCGAAGATCTCAGCTTCCAATTGCCCGCTGACAGTCAGCGATGCCGGTTTGCCGAAGAAGTCCTGCGCGTAATCGATTTCGGTTTCCAGTTGCGCCAAACGAACCAGGTCCAAAGTCGTAACCTGAAACAGTTCTCCGGCTCCTTCGCAGTCGTTGGTCGTGATGATTGGCGTCTGGATATATAGGAAGCCGCGCGACTGAAAGTAATTGTGAATTGCGGCGCAGACGGCATTGCGCACGCGAGCAATCGCGCCAAAGGTGTTGGTCCGCGGCCGCAAGTGGGCGATGTCCCGTAGGAACTCGAAGCTGTGTCGTTTCTTTTGCAGCGGATAGCTGTCCGGATCTGCCAACCCCAGCACCTTTAATGATTGCGCATGCAGTTCCAGTCGCTGCCCCTTTCCTGGCGAATCCTTCAGTTCGCCGCTCACTGCGACACTGGTGCCAGTTGTGACGTGTTTAATCGTCGCTTCATCACCGGCAACGTTGGAGTCAATGACGATTTGCAGATTCGCTAGGCAGCTTCCGTCGTTGAGTTCGACGAATGAGAATCCTTGCTTAGAATCGCGGCGCGTCCGCACCCAGCCGCTAACTTCGACTTGTTGTCCAGTTCGGCCACCCTTCAAAATCTGAGCAACCTTCACCCTCATCTTCATGATTCATTCCATTGCGCAAGACTGAATTTACCAGTCCGTGGCCGTTCAACACCGAATAGCATACACAGACCATCGAGTAGAGGAACAGCGTCCATGAAAGACTCCAAAGGGCATGAAGATCGCCGCGACGGGATGACTTTGTGGTTTGAAGTCGGGCGGAGCCTGATCTATACGAACTGCATTCGACACTAGGTATTAAGTGTCGCCGTTTTCCTTCAACAGGAAGTGGTGGTAGAGCAGTGACGCCGCGATACCTCCAGCAATCGGAGCGACCCAATAGCACCAATGAAACTGCCAAGAGCTCGCCCCTCGCAAAAACGAGACGAATGCAGGTCCAAACGATCGAGCTGGGTTCATTGATGCACCCGTGATCGTCCCACCCGCCAGGATGTCGAAGGTGACCGTCAGACCGATCGCGAATCCACCAATCTTGACCGCCTTGCCACGCTCGTCAACTGCCACACCGAAAATGGACGTCACGAGCAAGAAAGTCAGAATGAATTCGACCAGCAGAATAGTACCGGTCCCCACATCCCATCCGCCTGTCGAATCGGGTGCCGGAGGCAACGGAATCCCTAGCTTCGCACTGGCAACGGCTTCACCCGGAAATATTACAGCGCAAACAATCGAGGCGATTGTTGCACCTACAAGTTGAAAAAGGATGTAGGCTCCGGCCAGAGGAGCCTTAATTCGTCCGGTTGCCAGCATTCCGCACGTAACAGCCGGATTAAAGTGAGCACCCGAAAGTCCACCGAATGTACACACGGCGATCGATAGGGCAAGGCCGTGCGCGAAGGCAATTCCGACAAGGCCGATCCCACTATTAATGGGAGCTTCAGTTGACAGAATTGCAGCAATTCCGGCAAAACACAGGTAAAAGGTTCCGATCGCTTCAGCGACGCATTGTCTGATTGGTTGCATAACAGCACCGTAGCCTGGGTCAGAGAAGTCACGGCTAGCTTACTTTGACCATTTGGTACTGTCAATTGACCATATCAGCGTCCGAATCAAGTAGAATTCTGTGTTCGCCCAATTGGTGGATCAGAGTGTCAGTGTTGCAAAAAACTTCCGCTTGCAATCCGTAGCTGAGGCCCGTGTGAACATATTCCGCAACATCGTCCGTGTAGAAACACTCGTTGGGATCGCATTTGATAGCGTGCAATATTGCTTCGAAAATTTCCGGTTCGGGTTTGACAGCTCCGATTTGGTACGAGACCACGTATTCGTCAAATCTATTAAGCACGTCGAAGTGGTTTTGGACGTATTCGAAATGCGTGACACATACATTGGAAAGCAGCACTAGGCGGTAACCTCGCACCATCAGTGTGTCGAGGACCGGGAGAATGGACAAATTTATCTCGAAAATTTCTGAACAGGCCTGGAGCAGATCGCCTTTGTCCATCCGTTGCCCTACTGATTGTTCAAGCTGTTGATGAAACTGGTCTTCCGTTACCCTGCCCCGTTCGAAGTTTGCTTGCAAATCCGATTGAAAGAGAACGTCATCGATCGATTCGGACGATCGATTACACAAAGCACCGATTTGCGCACACATCTTCCGGTGCGAAAAATAAACCAAAACATTACCCAGGTCGAACACAAGTGTCCGGATCACGCGTGGTAAACTCCTTCGTTGATGCTTGAGTAAGTATTCATAAAGTGGTATACCATAAAGAGTTGGCTGCGAAAATGTTGATCCAGTTTGGCAGTCACTGTCTCAAGGGCTTGCCACTCAAGTTCAGGTTGGCCGGTACCAGTTGGCTGAGCGTTGAGTAGGATATCCACCATGAGATTTCTCGGAATATTGTCATGTCCATGAGCTACGGCGGCGGCGAATTATCTAACCCGGCCACCATGCGTGGACGAGACTGGCCCTGCTTAAGGCAGTTTTGCGTCTTTTTGGAAAACCGAGTGGGCTTGCTCAACGATCTGTTGCGTCAAACGGAAAAAGACGATTTGCGAGTCATCGCTTTAAGTATTGTGGATTCAGTCGATTGTGCCATCATCCGGCTGATGTTTAACAATTATGAACGTGGACACGAATTGTTCGAATTGGCGAACTTCACGGTTTTCGAAAATGATGTTATTGGTGTCGAATTGCCCGACGTGGCGCAGCCGTATGTCACCGTCTGCACGGCGTTGTTGGAAGCCGAAGTTAATATTCACTACACCTATCCGCTGCTGTATCGGCGCAAGGGTCGAGGCGCCATCGCATTGTACGTTGACGATATCGATCAAGGATTGCATCTCTTACGCGAAAAGGAATTGCGGGTCATTACGGAGAATGACCTGCGGGAAGACGACGAGTACTTCTAAACGATGGTGACCGATTATCATTGTGTTTCATTGCCGGCCGAGTTCGTCGACCCTAACGCCAATGTCGATCCAGTCACCGCGATTGCCTTTACAGAAGGCCCTGCGGTTGCGTCTGACGGAACCGTCTATTTCTCGGATCTCGCCAATAACCGTATTATGCAGTTCGACCCGCAGAGTGGCATGCACAGCGTATGGCGAGAACCCAGCGGATATGCCAACGGTCTGCTGTTTGACCGGAATGGCCGACTGCTGACATGTGAAGGAATTGGATTGAGTAGCGACGGACGATGGCATGGCGGTCGCCGGATCACTCAAACCAATATGACTACCGGTAGTGTGGAAGTTTTGACCGAGCGATATGAAGGGGCTCGATTCAATGCTCCCAATGACATTGCCGCTTGCTCGAACGGTCGCATCTTTTTTACAGATCCCTGTTACGCCGATCGCACGACAATGGAGATGGAGCACGAGTCAGTGTACCGGATCGATCCTAACGGAACTGTTTTGCGAATGATTTCACAGCCTGACATCGAACGTCCGAATGGAATCGCTTTGGCACCTGACGAACAAACTATCTATGTTGTCGATAGCTGTCCGGTCTTCGGGGGCAACCGCAAGATTTGGGCCTTTGATCTGGCCGACGATGGATCGCTGAGCAATCAGCGCGTCGTGTTCGATTTCGCGCCCGGCCGTGGGGCAGACGGCATGACTATCGACCAGCAGGGGAATTTGTATATCGCTGCCGGAATTAGCCGCTCTCGAGGGCCTCATGAATCAAACGACGTTCCTCCAGGGATTTGGATCGTCAAACCTAGTGGCGAACTTCAAGGTCGTGTCCCGATTCCTGAAGATGTGGTGACAAACGTAACGTTCGGCGGCGAGGACTTGCGAACGTTGTACATTACGGCCGGGAAGACGCTGTTTACTATTCGAGGCAAAGTGCCTGGATTTGTCGTGCACCGAAACATCAATTTATGAGTGATCAAGAATCACACGAAACCAGCCACGTTGACCACGAACAGGCCGCTGCATATGTCGGTGCGTTGGGGTTTGCCATAATCAGTTTGTCGGACACCCGGACGGAAGAGACCGATCAAAGCGGACAATATATTCGCCAAGTCGTGCAGGATGCCGGAAATCATGTCACTCGTTACACAATCGTCAAAGACGACCCCGACAGAATCCGTGAGCAGTTGCACGCCGCTTTGGGCGACCCAGACGTTGCCATCGTCGTCACAAACGGTGGAACGGGCGTTGCACTACGTGATGCGGCCTACGAAATTATTGTCGGTTTTTTGGAAAAACGCCTGGATGGTTTCGGCGAGTTATTTCGGAAGCTCTCGTTTGAGGAAATCGGAGCAGCCGCGATGATGAGTCGAGCGGTTGGCGGCATCGCACGCGGTAAGGTCGTCTTTTCACTGCCCGGCTCGACAAAAGCCGTGCGATTGGGAATGGAAAAACTGATTCTACCGCAGGCGGCTCATTTGTATTGGGAATTGCATAAGGACAATGAAACAAGCTGAATCCGACGCTGAGTACCCTGCCGCGTCCATGCGATCCTGGGTGTGGACGGCCTTGAAGTGGTTATTGTTCGGATTGGTCGTGGTCTTTGTCGGCAAGCGCGGCCACGAACTGTGGCGGCAGGATGAAGTTAGCCAAATCGACGTTCATTTCGGTTGGCTTGTGTCGGCCGGCTGTGTTTACCTGGTCGGTTGGTTGCCGTCGATTTGGTTTTGGAGACGGTTACTGCTAAGCGTCGGCGGAGATGTCAGCTTTCGCGATACCGCGCGAGCTTACTGCTGCGGGCATCTAGGAAAATACGTTCCGGGCAAAGCGATGGCTTTGATAATTCGTGCCGCGTTGATGAAGGACCGTGGTGTTCGCCCCGCGGCCGCGGCATTGACCGCCGCTTACGAAACGCTGGCAATGATGTCAGTCGGCTTGGCGGTCGCTGTTGCGCTGTCACCGTTAATTTTGACTGAATCGCAATGGCAGTCGCTCCCCATTTCGGTCCGACAGTTGCGAGATGCTCCGGTCCTCATCTCAGTCGCTGTTGTAGCTGTCGCCTTGGGATTGATGCCGCTGCTTTCCCGTCTGTTTACCAAGGTGGCCGTGGCAATGATGCCACCAGACGTGCCCAACGGCAAGCCAATCCGCTCAGTCAGAATTAAAACACAACTGCTACTGACTGGTTCGCTGGCATTCGTTGTGGTGTGGGCGTGCCGTGGCTTGAGTTTAGGATTAACTGTCCATGCTATTTCGGCGGACGTGTTGAACCTTCGCGACTGGCCGGTTTGGATGGGGGCGGTTTCGTTGGCGACGGCAGTTGGGTTTTTCGTCGTTTTTGCGCCTGGCGGCATCGGAGTCCGAGAAGGACTATTAATAGAAATGCTGCAAAATCAACCGTTAATGGGCCAACAACAAACGGTCGCTGCTGCTGTTTTACTACGAGTTGTTTGGTTTGCTGCTGAAATTGTTGCTGCGGGTGTTCTATACTACTTGATAGTGCCGTCCAACGGTCGAAGCGAACAAACGGAGCCGGCAGACTGATGATATCGATAGTCGTTGCCACCCTGGACGGATCCGAAACCGTCTTGTTGGTTCTGTTGGCGGAGTTGATCGTCGCGAACACAATATCGCGAAACCGACAAATTGAACGTTGCCAAACGCACTGGATTGCCTGCTGAAGAACTAGAATCGGTCGGTGTTCGAATTCACGGCGTTACCGGGAAGACCTGCCACTTCGGGTAAGACGAGTGTCCATTGATCGTCGTCTTGAGTGCCCTGCCCCACTGATCCAGTTGCTTTTTTTCGCTAGGTTGAAGGTTCCTAACATCGTCATAACTTTCAGGAGCGTGAATCGCCCGACCCAAAACGTTGCGGTGCCGCAACCAAATGAATCGCTCTGGAGTGACAAAATCAGAGTACCCGTACGTCGGCCGGTACCGCAGGATCTCTCGCCAGTTTACGTAGACATGTGTGATCCCTTCGTCTAGGAATTTTTGACGAATCTGTTCGGGGTCACGCATCGCGAGATTTCCATCCGAAATCCCCTCGCTTTCCATGGCGCACCACTGCTGAAAGATCGACCGATCGAAGACTGTGTTGTAAACAACCGGAAATCGGGCATCGAAAACTTGTGCTTCTCCCACGCACAGCACCTTGGTATTGTTGGTCAGATTCATACGATTCAGAAATTGAATCCCGGCCGCTGTAAACTCTGACCAGGAGCGGGCCTGATTGATGTCGCCCAGATAGGCGTTGTATCCGCAGTGATGAGTGGTAATAAAACCCAGATTGAATATCACCGCCAGTGTCATGATCGTTCCGTATACATATTGCCAAAGTCGTGTCGAACTGCATGTCGCGCCGATCCCCGCCAGCAAAGAGACTACTGGGATCAACGGAATCCAAAAACGGTCAATTCGGTGTGTGAATAGCCACCAGGCAAGAAATAAATAGACAACGAACAGCCACAGGGACCACACAATTGGTCGAGTGCCGGCAGCAAACAGGGCAAGCGGAGCTAATCCGAACAGCAAGGGACTCAGCCAGTCGCTCTTAGTTGTGACATCAACAAATTTCTTCCGGAGATCACTTAAGGCATACGTGTCAGGGCTGTGCCCGGCTTTCCATTTGAGGTCCAACGATTCATTCCAATCGTTTACGTTGAACACCATGTCGAAAACTGAATACAGAAGCGGGTACACGGGGTTGCCCGTTTCGACCGTGTTCTTAACGAGCCACGGTCCAATGACGATTGCGGTACCCAGAATGAAAGCGGCGACCGATTTGCCGGTCGTACGAATGAATGAGCCTGTTATACTCCGCAGCATGAATCCAGAAACGACGACTGCTGCGGCCAGCGGCAGAATCACCATCAATACTCCCGTGTATTTGCATGCCATCGCGCTTCCGGCGAGAACGCCTGCAAGCAGGAATTGCCTTAACGAAGGAGTTCCATAAGCGTGTTTTTCGATACCAATCATCACTGCCAACAAGCTGGCAAACAGATAGAATGTCAAACCGCCTTCTGCATAGGCGATGATCGAAATACGGTAGGTCCACGGTGTACTTAGATAAATCACGGCAGCCAGCCAGCCGACGGTTGGATTGAACCAACGACGTCCGGCCGCGAACAAGGCCAAAGCCGTCAACGGGGCGAAGCACATCAGCACAGCTTTTCCAGCCAAAGCACCCCAATACCAATCACCTCGCAAGACCATGGCTAACAAACTGAGTGTCTCTGTTAGAAAAGGAAAGCTGGTATACACGTTGTGTGGCAGAAATGTGATGCGACCGAGTTGATAGAATTCCTTGGGTCCCTGCAGGTGATATTCTTTCGCGTCGAAATCGAAGGACGGCAGCATGGAGCCCAGCAACGTCGCCATCAAGAACAGCATCACAGCGACGATGCCCAAGCCTTTCAGTAGTGATTCGTTAGAAACCTGTCGTCCGATCAGCACGGCAGCGAATATCGAATGGACTTTCTTACCGGAACGGATGCTCCTTGATTTCATCTGTGCTACTAGGCGCGCGGACAATTCGCCCAGAATACAAACAGCGAGCAACCCTAAGAAAAGCGGCCGCGACAATAGTCCTGCAAGGCCACAACCGAGCACGATCAGAGAAAGCCCCGATAGCCCCACACCATACGCAAACACTGTCTTTTCCAAACAGTGAGCTGCCAAGGGAACCTGCACGAGGCGCAGTAGTAAGTGGCCCAAGCCCCATGCTCCTGCCATAATCGTGGTGGCCACCAGCATCAGATCGAACCGTTGCGGAAGATGCCTCCAACCGGTTTGAACGGCGCCAGGATCAGGATGTTGCACGGCCGAGTAGACAAACAGGTCCGGTAATTCGCTCCAAATGTCTTGTCGAGACGTCTGTGGCTTGCTGTTCGGCAGTGTGAAGCTGAAGAAGAACAGAAAGAAGGCGATCAGCCACGCGCAGGCCAACACGCTAGAAAAATCGAAGGCCCGCCCATGATGAGCGGTCGCGGAATTCATTGAGTCCGATTCAGTCAATTGCGGGACGCGGTTGTGTGGCATGCGGCATAGTCGGCATCTCAGTGGTGCTTGTTGCTGCGATCAAAGCAGCCGTGTTCGAAATCAGCAGACTTCAATAGTTCCGGAAAGTCAAGCTAATCGCCGGAGTTCGGTTGGGCCAATTCTTGGTTGATAAGGTCGATCATTTGTCGTAATCGACCGACGTTTCTTCGGTTGAAGTTAAGAGCCAATCGAGGCAAGTGTCGCAAATGTTTGTCGTCGGCCTCCAGTCGATGGACTGTGACCTTTTCAATGCGGCCCGATTCGAGAAGGTCGGAGAATTCGTCGTTCAGCCGTTCGATGAATTCGTCACCCGGTTCGCAGTGGAGTCGTAGCACCAGTCGACCGCAGACGTAACGCATACTGTTGTAGACACTGTAAAAACTCAAGATTTCTTCCACTGCGTCGTTTACATCATCAGTCACTTTAACAAGCGATAGATCTTCTTCGGTGATCATTTCATTCGCCAGTAAATGATCGTTGATGAACTTAAGCCAAGCGGACCAATAATGACCGCCCGGTTCGTCGACACATACGATGGGCATCAGGTCGCGTTTCCCCGTTTGCACCAACGTCAGGGTTTCGAACCCTTCATCCTGGGTACCAAAGCCACCGGGAAACAGTGCGATGGCGTGCACCTCCTTGACGAAAATCAGTTTGCGAGTGAAGAAGTACTTCAGATTGACCAGTTTCTTGTCGTTCGAAATGACGTAATTTGGGCCCTGCTCGAAGGGCAACAGGATGTTGACGCCCATCGACATATCTCGGCCGGCTCCCACGTGTGCCCCCTCCATTATCCCACCACCGGCCCCAGTCAGGACCATCCATAACTCGTCGGCCATCAGTTGCCCGAATGCAATCGCCTGGCGGTAGGCGGCATGCTCGGGAGCACTGCGTGCAGACCCGAACACGGTCACTTTGCGCTGCCTTCGGTATGGTGTGAATACTTTGAATGCGTATCGCAATTCCTTCAGGGCGCGGCTAAGAATTTTCAGATCGCCCCGTGTTGCTCCGTCTCGAGCCAATTTATCGGCGGTCTGCTTGATTTCATCAATCAAGGTCGGTCGCCGAGTCAACACGGAACTGTGCTCTGTCGGCAAAACATCGGATTCAGATACGTGTGGCAACGATCGGGTTCGTTTTTTCGCCATCCGCTTTTGTCTAACGATTCGTTCTTATCCGGGAATCCATGTGAAAACAATTCGGATATTTCGACTTATCGGCGGTTAGCCGGTTTGCTTCAGCATTAGTCATGTATCCAAGACCTGAAGCGCTTCCTCCTGAGTGTCGTAAATAGCCCACAACGTATCCAAGGCAGTTATCCTGAGCAGTTCACTGGCCATCTCGCTGGCGCCGCAGAGCACGAGTTCACCACCGCGACTGCACACCAACTTGTGACAACGCAACAAAAGCGCTAGAAAGACCGATCCGAAATAACTGACTTCGCTCAGATCAAAGACGACCATTGAAGATTTACGTTCGTCGATCGGCGCCAAAACGATGGTCGCAGCTTGTTCGATTAAGTCCCATTGCATCTTTTCAACATTGCTGGCCGGGATGATCACAACTGTATTTCCATGCCACTGCAGTTGGAAATGGTCGTTTATGTCCGTCATGAGCGAGTTCCAGTCTGTCACCGTTAAGTTTGCGAGAATGTCTCAGTCGCAATCACATGGTTGTCGACGCTACAAAAAAGGTTGGACAACGGATGTTAGGATGGCTGACACTTCCACGTTGCGGTGCTCCCACCGATTGACCCATACCCTGATGTTATCATTGTTCATCGAGTGTTGTACAAGGTCTGTTGGTCGTTCTCTGAGCGAAAACAGTTGATTCATACTGTTCAGAATCGCACGTTTGACTGAATCGTTGAATTCCGTCCGCGCCAGTCTAATCAAATGCCGTGCAAACCGAGCTTGGCCCGTAAGGCCTATTGTGCTGACGCCTTTTCGCATACGTTGGGACGTTCAGGATAGCCAATGCGCATCAATTCTTGGATGGCCTGCGGATTGTCCAGATGGCTCATGATGGTCACGGCTGCCAATTGAATTCACTCGTCGGTTTCGGGCAACAACAATCATAATCCCGGCCGTCGCAACAACTGTGTTGAGGAAACGCCGTTCAGCCGGAGCCGATAAACGATTGAAGGACAGCATGTTGAGGTTCGAAATCACCGAGAATTAATTCGAGCATAGACGGGTTGGTGAGAGGCGAAAAAGATATCACGGACTCCAATTCAACAAAATCGCAGTGTTAAGCCAGTCACACCGCACCCAATGTGCAAATCAAGTCAAAATGGTAAGTGCTCATTCACGTTGTGACGATGCCGCGACATCAGGTCCGCGTGGAAGAATCCTATGACACGTCTGTCCGGCTTCTGAGAAACATGAACTGTACTTGCACGTTCAGCGATCATCATCCATGGACGGTCGCGACAAGAGATGATTTACAGAGAGGCAGCCCAGGGCGGTTCAGCAAATGCGTAAGCGGACCAACGTGAGCCACTTACAGTAGTGCCAAGAGACTGGCCGCGTTTGTAGTGTCGGCAGCTCCAAAATAATTCATCAAACGACTGGCACAGGAAATTATTCGCTGGATGTTTCAGAGGTCTCCGTAACCTCGGGGATGGGCTTTGGAGGCTCATTCCGCTTCAGCCAGTCTTTAATCGGTCGCACTATTTCTCTCGGGAACTGCTTTGGAGGAGTCGTGTCGCGGATGTATTTCACCAGAGGCACTATGATTTCATAGGCACCTTGAACGTAGTTTTGACCGCCACCTTTTTGAAGAAATCCGGCTCGTCGCTTGCTTTCGTCTGTGTTTAAGGCGTGAAAGGCCAGATAAACATTTTCGTAACAGACGCGCCAAAAAGACTGTTCCGGATTTTTGTCGAAGTCTTGTGACATTCGGTAAGCCAACTCGATTGTCCAATACACCAAGCTTTCCAGGCTGTGATTCGCGGCTTTTTCCAGAGGGACTCGACCCAATGCCTTCGCCGCCGCGCTCCGCGCGATCCAATGTCGCTTCTCATTACTCATGGTTTGAGAAAGACTATTAACGACCATGGCATCGTCCCGATTACTGGGATTGGAGGCGACGCCGCACGCTGCCAACCCCTCGGCCAATCGCATTTGGTACCACCAATGCGTACCCTGCCTGGCCAATTCAGCGACTAGAGCGACTGCGATTTCAGGCCGGATTTCATCCGTAAGCGGGAGAGCACCGAGGCGGCAGATGCGTGTCAGACCTTTCACCGCCTGGACTTTGATGGGATCAAGCTGCTTTTTGTCTTTCACGATCTTGAGTAGCGGTTTGGCGACAGGCACGTATGCGACCAATTCGACATCACCCTTTGGCTCCACCAAATTAAGCTGAGTCAACAAAATGACGGCATTTAATCGCACGTAGAAGTTATTGTCGAACAACAACTCCGACTTGCTGGTCAATTGCTGTAACAACTCTTTTCGGGCCGCAGGCGATTGCCTCGCATAGAGCAACAGGTCTCGCAAAATCTCCTGCCGCAAGCTAGGCAGTGCATTGCGATACTTTTTCATCGACATCCGCTTGAGATGCCATACTGCGCCCTGGGCGATGGCGTCTTTGTCCTTTTCAGTGGGATTTAACGATTTCAGTGAGTCTCGGTAGCGCTTCAGCAAACCGGTTTTCCGAAAGCGGGCTTCTTCCTGTTTGGTAAGCAATTCCTTTTCGAGCGTCATCACCGGCAAGATTTGCTGCGGAGGATTGAATCCTGACGGTAGCTTTGAAGTTTGCTCTTTTGCTCCCACACTCTTCAATCGAGACGACTTTGCTGCCTGTTTCTCGGTTGACTTCGTGACAGGATTTTTCGTCTCGAGCGACTGAGCAAACAGAGCGTGCTGCAAGCCAAGAGCTGATGACAGCGCCAGCGTCACGATTATGGACCAAATGACGGATTGCCTCGGCCCAGGCAGCCTTGAGACATACCTACAATTTGCCGGTGTGGTGCGTCGCACGGACAAGTCCTTCATTTAGCTTTTCGCTATGATAATGAGGTGTCCCGGAGTCTTCAAAGGCACGATCGAAACGAGCAAGACCACAGACACTGAACCACTAAGGTACCCTGAATTCAGTGAAAATGCCACTAGCGCGGGGTCACGATTTTTAGTTCAGCCACGCGCAAAAAGCAGAAATGAGAACTCGTATGTTGACGCAAAGTAGATTTGCTGCGAGAAGACGCGTGGCAGTTTCCAAATAGCTACGTTATCACCCGATTTCAATCACTGTCAAGTTGTTTCTCCCATCGGCGCCGACTTTCGTGCCAAACGCTGCTTGCGGCGAATTCGTTGTTTAACGGTCATTCCAAGAATGTCAGGCCAAAGAAGCTAGAATTTCATTCTGGCGTATAGCCTGAGTCTGAAGTCGGAATTCCAACAACAAACCCTGAATAAGGACCGGTCAAGCTTTGCTCGTCAGAGTTTATGAACGGTTGCAATTCGCAGTCGATAGAGGTCGCCGATTGTCGAATTTCACAATCGTCAGCTATTTTCAGATTAAAGGGGTTGTGACACAATGATTCGGTCGTGTTGACACTGATTGTCGACCGACACGGTTCGGTTTCATTGAGCTATCGCATGGCATTGTTGTTCATTGATCCCTGTTTTCTGGAACATGAAACAGGTCAGCATCCTGAGTGCGCCGAGCGATTGCGATTTATCTGTCAACACCTTGAAGAAATCGGATTGCTCGACCGGTTCATACGGGGAGGGGTCGCAGCGGCGACAACCGAACAACTAACACAAGTTCATTCTCTGCAGCACGTCCGCCACATTCAACGATTCGCTGGGCAGGGCGGCGGACGCATTGAAGCCGACACGGTTGTTAGCTCAAGGTCCTTCGATGTCGCGGTGCGTGCCGCTGGCACTGCGATTGCTGCAGTTGACCAAGTTCTAGGCGAAACGCCGCATCGCAGTGCCACTTGTTTGATTCGTCCCCCCGGCCATCATGCAGTCTCGAACCAAGCGATGGGATTTTGCCTGTTCAACAATATAGCTGTGGCGGCCAAGCAAGCGAGAGAGGCGCACGATTTGAGGCGAATATTGATCGTCGATTGGGACGTTCACCATGGTAACGGTACCCAGGAGATTTTCTACCATGATGACGCGGTCCACTTTTTCTCGGCGCACCGCTATCCATTTTACCCCGGCACAGGTGCGAAAAACGAAACCGGTAGCGGAGCGGGCTTGGGCACGATTCTTAACTTGCCGTTACGTTTCGGTATCTCCCGACGAGAGTATCTGGACCGCTTTCAAAGCAAGTTAGAATTGGCTGCAGTTCGCTGTGAACCCGAATTGGTGTTGATCAGCGCTGGCTTCGACGCGCATGCGGCCGACCCGATCGGCTCGCTGGGCCTCGAGAGCGAAGACTTCCAAACTCTGACCGCATTGGTCGTCAGCGTTGCCAAGCAATATTGTGAGGGACGTCTGGTCAGTCTGCTGGAAGGCGGATACAACGTGGCTGCATTAGCCGAGTCGGTGGAATGTCACTTGAAGGAGCTGGCTGAGGATTGAATTGTTCGAGAATTGGTATTTTAATGCGGTCTTCGGCCGTAGCCAAAAATCCAGTGAACAGCATTACGAACAGATTCACGCTTTCAGCAAGCGCAATCCATTAAAGATTACTAACAGCGACGCCCCGGTATCGGTGACAATAGCCATCCAGAGCGACGCAGCACCGACTAGCGTCAGTACGACGAACAGCAGCTTCAGCCCCAAAGCAAACGCGATGTTCTGTTTGACAATCGACAGAGTGCGGCGGGCATGAGCGATTAGCCAGGGGATTTTGGAAAGGTCATCTGACATCAAGGCGACGTCGGCCGTTTCGATGGCGGTGTCCGTACCGGCGGCGCCCATCGCGATTCCTAACGAAGAGACAGCCATAGCAGGTGCGTCGTTAACTCCATCGCCAACCATTCCCACCGTCCCGTAACGTTTTCGGAGTTGTTCGATTTCGCAGACCTTGTCTTCCGGCAGAAATTCAGACCGATACTCGTCGACACCGGTTACTTCGGCAACAGCCCGAGCTGTTTCTTCGTTGTCTCCGGTCAGCATGCAAACGTGTCGTACGCCAAATTGTTTCAACTGAGCAACCAAGATCGGCGCACCATCTCGTACGTTGTCGGCCATGCTAATTAGTCCGCAGACATGCTCGGCGTTTCCAATTGCCACGACCGAATGGCCGGCGTCTTCCATTTCTACGGCCCTGTCATGGACCTCTGGAGTTTCCTCGCCTTTTTCGTGCATCAGCCGATGACTACCAATCCAGAACGGTTTGCCGAAAAAAATAGCTTCGGCTCCTTTCCCGCTCAGAAGGCGAAATTCATCAGCTTGAGTGAAGACAATATGTTCTTTCTCAGCTCGGTACAGAATGGCTCGCGCCAGCGGATGCTGGCTGTGCGATTCCATCGCGGCAGCGCGTTCCAACAATTCGGATTTTGTGTGTCCGTTAAAAGGTACGATCTGTTGGACCACCGGGCGTCCGAAGGTGAGTGTGCCCGTCTTGTCCAGCGCAATCGCCCGCAAGTGGGCCACCGATTCCAAGTGCTTGCCGCCTTTGACCAGCACACCATGACGCGCCGCCGAGGCCAGGCCGCAAAAAATGCTGACCGGCGTTGAAATTACGAGTGCACACGGGCAGGCAATCACCAGCACGACTAGGCCGCGATAGACCCATGTCTCCCATCCGGCCGAAAATAACAATGGTGGGATCACGGCAACTGCCAGGGCCATCATCAGTGGAGTGTAGCGGCGAGCAAACTTTTCCACCCACTGCTCGCTTGACGCTCGCCTGGCATGCGCATCCTGAACCATGTGAACGATCCGTGCTAAGGTTGTGTCACTCGCTGGCTTCAGGACTTCAAATTCCAAGACACCACCCTCGTTGACCGTTCCCGCAAACAATGGGGCGCCCGGTTGTTTCGGGACGAAGTTTGATTCGCCCGTAATGGCAGCTTCGTTCACGGACGATTCCCCTTTTGTCACGGATCCGTCCAACGGGATCCTTTCGCCCGGACGAACGGAGATGGTTGAACCGACCTCAACGTCTTCGACTAACAATTCGCGAATTTCTCCGCTGCTAGGATCAACTCGGCGCGCTGTGGGCGGCGACAGGTCTAACAGTGTCGAGATCGCTCGGCGGGTCCGTCCCAGGCTCCACTGCTCCAGCAATAGAGCTACCGCGAACAAAAACGTGATCGTGGCGGCTTCGAACCATTCGCCTAGAACGATCGCGCCAGCCACTGCTACGCTCATTAACAGATTCATGTCGGGGTGCCCGTAACGCAGGGAAACCAGAGCTTTGGGTACGACCAACCAGATACCTGCAAGGATCGAACCCGCGAAGAAGACCTGTGCAACGAATGGCACGGCCTGGCCACGGAGTGCCTGCAATAAACTTGTTTCCCACACGTGTGAAGCGAAGCCAATAGTCAGCAACAGCCCGGCGACGCTGGTGATTACGAAACGTCGGTTGGTCATCACCCTTTGTTTTGGTTCGTCAGAACCAGCCGCGTGCCAAGGATGTGCTTGCATGCCGGTCTTCAAGACGAGTTGCATGATCGTCTTGGAGGACGTGACCTTGTCGTCAAACGTGACACTCATGCGAGCGTTCAGTACGTCGAACGCCAATTGTTGGATGCCCGGACGATCCTGAATTGCTTGCTCCAGCAGCAAAACTTCCTCGGCACAGCCCAATCCGTCCACGCGAAACTGTGCTCGCTTTTGCATACGATGCATTCCGGCATTAAGTCACTTAGCCAATGTGGAGTCCACTCCGGTTGCCTGCTAGATTTTTGCAAGAGCCGTTGGCATCTCTGTGAAGGACCGGTGATAGCCGATTTCGAGAGTAATTACACTACGGAAGTCGCGAATGATCCGGTTAAATTCGACTTTGTCTTGGGCATAGGGCTGCTGGTCAGTCTGCAAGGCTTGTCGGGTTTGGAGAAAAATTGTTTGTGTATAAAGTTTCGCCGTTTCCTCAGCAGTGTGGGTTTGTTCCAGAAGAGTCAGACAACAGAGTGTCGTAGTGACGGGTCGTGCCTTGGGTGGCGCAATACTTTCGAGTGGCTTCGGAATCCATCGCGTCGTATTTTTCACGCTATAAACGGAATGTTGAGCATTGCTTCCAACGACCATGCGTCTTGGCCGACACCGACAGATGGCAGCCGGTTGTCGTCTATGAAGAACCGGTTGAAGTTGAGGTCAGGCATCCGCGACAGCGAAGCGGATTCGATTTTCCACGCAGTCGCTTGAGTTCTTAATCGGACCGATGCAATTTCCGGTTGGTTTTCCAACGCGAGTTTTCGCAGCATGTCTAGATTCCACAGCGGGAGCATTGACATAGCAGCCGTTCTTCATTTCCGGCTGGCCGAAACATATTGCACTCGTTGGCTGAAAGTCGCTCAATAGCATTGATGCTGCTGGAACGACAGAAAGTATTTTCCGTATGAGTGAAAAACTGTCCATGACGCATTGACTCAATCTTTTCGAAACGCCGACGGGTTCCACATCGTTGGCCTTTTGGCCAGAAAACTCAAGATAACTATAGTTTGTTTTGAGTCACAACATCGGAAATAATGAGACATCGAAAAACTCATTTTTCCGTTCGAGTTTGCGTTTGTGATCACAGATGCGTTAGTCGAAACCCATCGAAGCCCTAGCCTGCAAAGTGAGAAAATCTACCGTCTTTCCGCGATCACATGTAGAAAATTTCAGTGGTGCGATTGGACATCTCCAGTCGGGTAAGCGATTACGCTACGGATCTTACCCTGATCGACGGTTGGATATGGGAACATCACGCAATATCATCGTCTGCCGCCAGCGATCGCTGCCCACACAAATTGAGGTGGTGAACCTTATGAAGATCACTCTATTCAAATAGCCGCAGGAAGAGCCACTTGGTTGCTCAGAACACATCAACGACCTCCACAGACAAGCAACATTTGCTCAGGCGGCAAGTCGGCGCCGTCGGGGCGGTGATGATGGGTCTCGGCTCCATGGTTGGCACGGGTGTTTTCGTCGGCACTGGAATCGCTGCAGGGGTGGCTGGCCCTGCCGTTATTCTATCCATCGTGGTTGCTGGCATTGTGGCAACTTGCAATGGATTGAGCAGTGCCCAACTGGCCGCCAATCATCCTGTCAGCGGCGGGACTTACGAGTATGGCTACCGTTGGCTTCATCCCAGTTTGGGCTTCACAGCGGGTTGGATGTTTCTCTGTGCCAAGAGCACCTCAGCGGCGACAGCGGCACTGGGATGTGCTGGATACGCATTGAACATCATTGGACAAAACCGACCGGCAACAGTCGTTCCGCTCGCTGTGGCAACTGTGTTTGGTTTGACATTGTTGGTCCTGAGTGGGATTCGACGTTCTAGCATCACGAACATTTTGATTGTTTCTGTAACACTCTTGTCATTAACCATCTTTGTTGTGGCCGGACTACCGACAGCATTCGCCACGGGAGCAGAAAATTTGACTCCCTTCTTTGCGACTGAGTTTGAACATTCCTCACCGTTGGCGGGATTTCTTGAAGCCTGCGCCCTGATGTTTGTGGCATACACAGGCTACGGTCGGATTGCCACATTGGGAGAAGAGATCTGCAAACCGCACCGCAACATCCCGATTGCCATCATCATTTCTTTGCTGATCTCGATGACACTGTATTTCTCAGTCGGGTTGGTCAGTATTTCTGTCGTTGGAGCAAAGACGTTTGCGGCTGCCGGGACAGAAAAGGCAGTTCCACTGGAATTAGTGGCCGACCAGGTCGATGTTCCCGGTGCAGCACTGATTGTGGCGGTCGGAGCCGTTACGGCAATGCTTGGCGTGCTCCTGAACTTGCTCTTGGGTCTATCTCGTGTTGGTCTGGCAATGGGAAGGCGACAGGATATTCCATCGGTGTTCGCCAAGATCCACGATACGACGTCAACTCCGTATCCAGTTGTGATCTTCGTTGGATGTGTGATTGCCGGGATGGTGTTAATCGGCGACGTGAAAACAACTTGGTCATTCAGTGCCTTCACCGTGCTGATCTACTATGCGATCACGAATCTTGCGGCGATTCGACTGAAAGAAGATGAGCGAAGTTATCCTCGCGTAATTTCATGGGCTGGCCTGTCGTTTTGCCTATTCCTTGCCTTTTGGGTCGAACCATTCGTGTGGATGATCGGGCTTGGACTGATCTCAGTTGGGCTGATCTGGCATTCGATTGCAAGCCAACTTGCGCACAGCGCAAAGTAAGCACGACCGAACGCGAATGTTTGCAAGAGTCAAATTACCCGGCCAGGACTCGAACCTGTTGCGATTTCACCGAGAAAAACTGCAATTTCTGAAAGAGGCGGTGCGGAATCCGGTGCAGTTGGCGCAGAAAACGGCCCGATTGACGCCGATTTGGCAGCCGTGATCGAAGGGTGGCCGACGCTGGCTGAGACGATCCGAGCTGAGGTTGTGGCCTTGGTCCGGGCGGCACGGGTGGGTGAACAACATTAGGCGAATCGTCAGTCTCTTCGTTAGGTGGACCGACGGTCCACCTAATTGCATCCGCTGCGACTGTTGCGTCGCTCGATTCAAGGACGTGTCGTGAGCACATTTGTCGTCTTGCCATTTACGTCGTTCACGTAAACGGCACCTTGGTTGGTCTTATCGGATTGGACCGAGACAACAACCGTTCCCAGCGAGTTGTACACGTCGATCATGCCGCCGCCATCTGAGCCAGAAATGACAACTAATGGTACCTCACCGTCTTCCCCATCCACGGATACGTAGCCGTCGCGCCAGGTGCGTCTCACCGTCTTCCCCCCTCCACGAATACTCTGCCGCCCGAGTGATTGCTGGTTAACGATACAACTATCTGGCCTTGGCTGTTTACAATCTCCAAGTTTCTTGCACGAATCCTGTCGAACGTTCGGCTAGATTGGAAAGCGTCGCCTAGGCCGGTGCCAGGAAGATCGGCTACATCGACGGCAAATTCGCCCAAATGGTGGGCAGCAATATGCGGACATTATATCTTGAATGGGGTGTTCAGCCTGAATCGGGTCCAGGCTGGTAGTAAATGGGAAATCCCGGGTTATGCCGCAAGCCAAGCAGTTGTCCGGGTAAGGTGCGCACCAGGTGATCGTGATGGTCGCTTTCAACGACAAGAAGCGTGTTGAAATGGAGACAACTTGTGGAACGAAGAGCGACGGCAGGCTATCATCGGCACCACCGGATTTCGGTAAAGACAAACAACATCGCATGTGGACTGCGCAATGTTGGCGGCCGCGAGCGATTCAGACGCATCTTTCGCGTCGATAACGCGGCAGTATCGAGTTGTGAGTTTTACGGGTTTCACAAAGTTTTCCACAATGGCCGGCCGGGCATTGTGCCGATAACAACGGTAAGGTTGTATTTTCATTTTAAGCCCGTGAACCTGTACAAGCTATGAAGGTTTTGACGATCCGTTGCCTGCTTGCACTCGCCGTGATACTGCTGCCACTTCAAGCCGCTCGAAGCGAAGATTGGTTTCAGCAGGTTTCAGGGAAATCACGCCGGGCAGGTTTGCCTGTCACGCTCACGTCGGCAAGTGCCGCTCGGTACGATGATGACCATGATGGCTGGCTGGACAACCAGTATCACGACCACGACGCCGAAGATGTGCGGGGTGGCTTCTTTGAAGAACTGTTCGATCCGCCTGGCCATCGACATTTTACCCGGCGAGGCACACCGCTCGTCCACCTGTTCATTGTTGAACCTGCCGTGTTGCATCAGGATTTCTTTCTCGACTACCGCATAGGCAACAATGTGGACGGCAACACGGATGAGCAAGAAGTAGAAGTCGAATTGGAGTGGGCACTGACAAAACGACTCGGCCTGATTATCGAAGCACCGTATCTCGGAATAAACCGCGTTACCGATCCCAACACGTCGGGTTTTGGCGACATTGCTGTTGCCGGCCGTGCATTGCTGGTCGATGGCGACATGTTTTTTCTCTCTGGTAATCTGGAAGTCGAAATTCCCACGGGCGACGATGAACGAGGTTTGGGCCGGGGTGAAGCCGCCGTAGCACCTACGGTGACCACTTGGCACGATCTGGGAAACTGGACAGCCCTGCATACACAATTTGGCACAGAAATCGGACTGGAAAGCGGCGATACCGAGTTAATTTATGGTCTGGCACTCACTCACAGTTTCCAAGGGCCGACGTTGCTTCACGCCAATCAACACCACGCCCACAACAACACTGACGACCATGGGGTAGTATTTCCGATCGGCTTTACCTCTTTGATCTTGGAAATGAGCGGAGCGATGGGATTGAGCGGAGATGAAGCAGGACAAACATTCTTTGAACTGTTGCCGGGGATCGCCTACACGCCCGTTGAACGAATCGAACTCCGCTTCGGAGTTCGATTCCCACTGTTCAAACCAACTCGACGCGATACGCAATACATCTTCACCATCGCCCGTGTGCTCTAGTGCCAGCCAGCGGTATTCCAAGGCTCACGTTCGCTGCTTAAACCGGGTTTTCCGGCCTTAGAAGTGTTGTTCAGAAAATCCTTGGGAGACAACTTAGTGCCCGATTCCAGGAGCGGTACATTTGCTCTACTCTGGGGGAGCTTCTTTCTCCTCTTCGCTTTTGGTAGTACCATCTATCAACTCTTGGATGACGACAGCAGTGACTGACCCCACTACCCGTGAGAGACTGCGATAGCCGACCCGGTGCCTTGGGAGTTGCCGATAGCCAAAGACTAGCCAACTACCGTCTCACTCCGACGCTAGGTCTGGTTAGTCTTCCAAATAAGAAGACTGACAAGGTGATCGAAGCCTGCCCCGATGCAGAATGGCGTCTTATCTTTGCGCTGAGCCGTTACGGTGGCCTTAGATGCCCGTCAGAACATCTTTCCCTTCAATGGGGCGAAGTCGACTGGGAACGTGGCAGGATGCGTGTCAGAAGCCCCAAGACGGAACATCATGTCGGCAGTGAGTCACGGGTCATTCCTATATTCCCGGAATTGAAACCGCACCTTGAGGCGGTCTTTGATGAAGCCGAGGATGGTTCGAAGTATGTAATCACTCGGTATCGGGCCATCAGTAGCAACTTGCGGACGCAACTGAACCGCATCATTCGACGTGCTGGTCTTAAGCCTTGGTCAAAGCCGTTTCAGAATTTGCGAAGCAGTCGCGAAACTGAACTGGCTGAGGAATTCCCCATGCATGTTATCTGTGGCTGGATTGGCAACTCGCAACCGGTCGCCATGAAGCACTACTTGCAGATCACGGACGAGCATTTTGAGCGGGCTATAAAAGGCGGTGCAGAATCCGGTGCACAAGCGCTGCGAAATCCGATGCAGCAGCCCGCCGCACTGTCTCGCACCGAATCCCTCGAGCAGCAAAATACGTCGGAAAACGCTGGCGTTTTACAAGTCTGTACGAAAGGCCGCGAGGCGGTGCGAACGAAACGGATTACCCGGCCAGGACTCGAACCTGGAATAGCAGGACCAAAACCTGCTGTGTTACCATTACACCACCGGGTAGTATTAGTCCGTGTCGACACAACAGAAATTCTGAGTCGAAGTCTATTGGATCGGCAAAGTGCTGACAAGTTCTGTAGGTTCAGTGACTATCGGTTCAGCAGCGAACAAAACGTTTGGTTTGTTTTCCCGAAAGATGACGAGCTCGGTCGACAAACTGGCCGCAGAAAATAGACAATTCTGTGCAAAGCTTTATCTTAATGGTGTGGCGGAGACAATCTTAAGAAGCAAATCAATGGAACTACGATCGCCCGGATCAATTCTGCTAATCTCGTGCTATGAGCTTGGTCATCAACCGCTTGGAGTGGCCCTGCCGTTTGGGTTTCTCGAACGGGCGGGGTTTGTACCTGATGCGATGGACATTGCGGTTGAGGATTTCGATGACAGCAAAGTAGCTCACGCTGAATTTGTCGGCATCTCGGTCCCCATGCACACAGCACTGCGATTGGGCGTGCATGTCGTCGCGCGAATTCGGGAAGTCAATCCGAAGTGTTACATCTGCTTCTATGGTTTGTACGCGGCGCTGAATTCGGACTATTTGGTCCAGCACGGTGCGGACTTTTGTATTGGCGGCGAATACGAAGCGCTGCTGGTTGCGCTGGTTGAGTCGCTCGAGTCAGGATCATCGACTGATATCCCAAAACTCATCGGACCTGGCAAGAAGTCGACCGCATTTTTGGAACGACTGGAGTTTGCCACGCCTATCCGAACCGCACTGCCGCCATTGGAAAAATATGCGAGTTTGGAACACAACGGTGATTCCCGGACAGCCGGATACGTGGAAGCCAGTCGCGGCTGCCGGCATTTGTGTACGCATTGCCCAATACCGCCGGTATACGGTGGGCGATTTTTCGTCATACCACAAAGCGTTGTCTTAGAAGATATTCGCAGGCAAGTTCGAGCGGAGGCGACGCATATCACGTTTGGCGATCCGGATTTCTTGAACGGACCTAAGCATGCACTACGGGTGGTCCGCGCAATGAACGCCGAGTTTCCTTGGCTGACGTTTGACATTACCGCGAAAGTCGAACACCTGTTGAAGCACGGCAACGATTTACCGGAACTTGCGGACCTCGGCTGCCTATTCATCATTACCGCAGTCGAATCGTTGAGCGACAAAGTGCTCACAATCCTCAACAAGCGTCACACTCGTGAAGATGTCACGGCTGTTCTGGATATTTGCCGTGACGTAGGGATTGCTCTGCGACCCACCTGGGTCGCATTTACCCCTTGGACGACGTTAGACGACTATTTGGAAATGCTGGCATTCGTCGAAGCAAACGGGCTGATCGATCACGTGGATCCGGTGCAGTTTGTAATTCGGTTGTTAATTCCACCAAGTTCGTGGCTGGCCAACCATCCGCAGATGTTGCCATACCGCGGTCCATTGGATGAAGCGAAGTTCACGTATCGGTGGAAGCATCCCGATCCACAAATGGATCGACTTCATGGGGATGTGTCCCATCTTGTGGAAAAAGATGCGCAGGCGGGCAAGAATCCAGCGACGACGTTCGGCGGCATATGGAATTTGGCTCACGGACGTCAACCCAGTGCCGTCACTCCGTTCCTGACACCCGACCGAATTTGTGCGCCGCGATTAACCGAATCCTGGTTTTGCTGAGCGGAACCAACCGAGGGCCAGTTGGACCCTCTGAACAATATAAAGAGATCCTGATGACAATCATCACAAATCAGAACAATAAGACATGAGTGTAGCAACCAAGCTCGTTGAACTGCTGCAGGTGCGACGAAAACCGGTGGCAGTTGCGTTTTGCAAGACGGCTCCACAAGGCATTCCCCGCATTGCCGCCGCCGCACCATCGGGCTGTACGTATTGGAAGTATGCAGCCGACGGTCGCACGTTTTACACCGAAGCGCCGGATCACTATGGTTGTTCGGTTGGCGCGTATGTCCATGGAATTGATCTGCCCAACGAGCAAGCTAAAGAACTCGAGGGATTGGTGAGCACCATGGTCTCGCTTCAGTATCTGGATCCCGAAGAAGTCACCGGCATTCCTAGGCGTCAGGGTGGTTTCAATGTAGTCGTCTACGCTCCACTGTCGGACGCCACATTCGAACCGGATGTAGTCCTTGTCTCCGGGACAGCCAAGCAAATGATGTTGTTGGCCGAAGCAGCTCATTCAGCAGGCGTTGCCAATGAGACGTCGATGGTGGGACGGCCGACATGTGCGGCGATCCCGACTGTGCTTCAGTCGGGTCGCAGCACAACCAACCTTGGCTGCATCGGTAATCGCGTGTATACCGAACTCGCTGACGATGAGTTGTATTTCGTTTTCGCGGGCCCTCAGCTTGATGCAATCGTCGAGAAGTTGGTCACTATCGTCAATGCAAACCACGAATTAGAGACCTTCCATCACGCACGCATACCGTAGATGACGTATTGCGCAAAAGGACTTGAGGCTTCATGCCTATAGACTTCAGCAATTGAGGCGGCCTGCGAATCATGCTAGTCGGAGTTGTGCTGATTGCGCTGCTGGCATGGTTGGGGATTATGCTGATTCAACAGAATAGCCCTTGGAGCGACACTACCACAGCTCCTCGCCGCTGGCCGGATCATACGCGGTGACCCGATTGGCACCTGGGCTAATCCCGGAGTGGTCGCGTTCATGTCGATCGCCAACGGTGTTGCGTACGAATGCGAGCCATCCGTCCACTTTTTCTTCCAACGGACCTGTCCAGTACTCTTATCCAGAGCAGCAATGAACTCGTCACAGGCAACATCAACACGTCGTCAATGGGGTGAATTGAGAACGTCCACGATTGAGTCTTTGTCGGCAATCGTGTATGTGGATTTGGCTTGGACGTCGGTGATTGTTTCCTTGACTTTCATTGCTTGAACTCGTATTCCATACTTCTTGGTTTTGTTGATCAGCAAGATCAGTGAGGGGACACACTTGGCGGATCTTCTGCGACACGATGTGCTCATCATCGGGGGTGGTGGTGCTGGACTGCGGGCCGCGATTGCCATTGCGGAGATAAATCCGAAGTTGTCTGTGGCGGTGGTTTCAAAAGTCTATCCAATGCGCAGTCATACCGTCGCGGCGGAAGGCGGCGCCGCGGCAGTCATTAAGCCGAACGATTCGCTGGAAGACCATATCTACGACACCATCAGTGGTGCTGACTGGCTGGCTGACCAGGATGCGGTCGAGCTGTTCGTCAACGAAGCTCCGCGAGAGATGATTCAACTGGAACACTGGGGCTGCCCTTGGAGCCGTGATCCCGACGGTAGCGTCGCTGTTCGGCCTTTCGGCGGGATGAAAATCGAGCGGACATGGTTTGCCACCGATAAGACGGGGTTCCATATGCTCCACACGCTGTTTCAAACTTCTCTGAAGTATGAGCCCATCAAGCGGTATGACGAGTGGTTTGCGTCGAAGCTGTTGGTGGACGATGGTCGATGTCAGGGAGTTGCGGCGATTGAACTACGGACTGGCCAAGTTCAAGGCATTGTGGCAAAGGCCGTCATAATTTGCACTGGCGGCGCCGGTCGATTGTGGCCCTTCACCACCAATGCGGCCGTCAAAACGGGTGATGGAATGGCGCTGGCCTACCGCGCCGGCGTTCCGCTGAAAGACATGGAGTTCGTGCAGTATCACCCGACGGGCTTGCCGGGTACCGGAATCCTGATCACTGAAGCCTCCCGAGGCGAAGGCGGAATTCTGGTGAACAAAAATGGTTATCGCTATCTGCAAGACTACGATTTGGGAAAACCGCTCGACATCAGCGACCCCGCTCATCCCAAAAAGCGCACGATGGAACTTGGTCCTCGCGACAAGCTGTCGCAGTGCTTTATCAAAGAGCAACAACAAGGTCGTACGTTCGAAGGGCCGTACGGGCACTATGTGCATCTTGACGTCCGTCATTTGGGCCAAAAAAAGATCGACAAAAAGATTCCGTTTGTGCGTGAACTGGCAAAGAACTATGCGGGCATTGATCCGGTCTATGAACCCATTCCAGTGCGTCCCGTCTTGCATTACGTGATGGGTGGCATTCACACCGACATGGATGGAGCCACTCCATTGCCTGGCCTATATGCTGTGGGCGAATGTGCCTGTGTGAACATTAACGGAGCCAACCGGCTGGGCTCGAATTCTCTGACTGAACTTCTGGTTTTTGGTGCACGGGCCGGCAAGGCCGCCGCAAATTTTGCCAGCGATCATCCTGACGTGAAGCAATCGACCTTGGCAGCTCAAACCAACGACGAGCAAAAACGAATCGCCAGCCAGTTCATAAACAAAACTGACGGCAAAGAGCGGATCGTGACGCTGCGGACCGAGATGACCACGGCTATGGAAGAAGGTGTTGGCATCTATCGCGATGAGGTCGGCATCCAGGCCACGTGTGACAAATTGGCCGAGTTGCGTGAGCGATTCAACACCATAACTCTGGACGACCATAGCCTGAGTTTCAATACCGAGTTGACTGCTGCATTGGAGTTGGAGAACATGCTGGAAGTCGCCGAGACGGTGGCACACTCGGCCCTAAGGCGCAAAGAGTCCCGCGGAGCACATCAGCGGACCGATTACCCTCCTCCTCGTGACGATGAGAATTATCTGAAACATTCCTTGGTGTGCAAAACGGACGACGCGCCGCGCGTCGACTATTTGGATGTCACGATCACAAAGTGGCCTCCTGGTGAGCGTAAATACGGAAGCTGATCCGATCAACAAGACCGATGTTGTGTCCGAAGAAAAATTAACGCTTGAGGTTTTTCGATATCATCCGGAAAAGGACTCGGAACCGTATTTCCAGACTTACGAGGTTCCTTTCCGGGAGGATTGGGTCGTTCTAGACGCTTTGAATTGGCTCAAAGATAACGAAGACGGCACGCTCACCTATCGCTGGAGCTGCTGCATGGGGGTCTGCGGTAGTTGCGGAATGATGGTTAACGGGACACCGAAACTGACGTGCGCGGCATTCTTACGCGACTACCACCCCGAGCCGATTCGTGTTGAGCCGCTGGAGAATTTTCCCGTCGAGCGCGATCTGGTGGTCGACATGGATTCCTTCATGGAGAAGCTGCAGAGCATCAAGCCTTGGATCCTTCGTAAGGATAGTGAAGAAAAGCCGCTCTCGGAAGGAGAATATAAGCAATCACCTGCGGAGCTGGCAACGTACAAACAGTTTTCGATGTGTATAAACTGTATGCTGTGTTACGCCGCCTGTCCGGTTGCTGGGTTGGAGCCAGAATTCGTCGGCCCGGCTGCGATCGCTTTGGGGATGCGATACAACCTGGACTCGCGCGATCAGGGGTACGAAGAAAGGCAAGAGATCATTGCCAGCCATGAAGCCATTTGGCAGTGCACCTTCGTGGGTGAGTGCACGACTGTCTGCCCGAAGAACGTCGATCCCGCCGGTGCGATTCAGCAGGCGAAAGTCGCTAGTACCATTGATTGGTACAAGTCGTGGCTGATGCCCTGGGGACAGAAATGAGCAAGCCGTACCTTCGTCCAATTCCGTTCACCTGGTGGAACAAAAACAACGCCTACCGCATTTTCATGCTGCGTGAAATCTCCAGCGTATTCGTGGCGCTGTTCGTGCTGGAGTTGCTCTGTTTCGTGCTGGTAGCATCCAAGAGCCCAGAGAATTTTGACAAATATGTTGAAGCTTTGAAATCGCCCGGGTGGATTGTGTTTCACGTAGTCGTTCTTGGATTTTCCTTGTTGCATTCGATTACGTGGTTCAACCTGACCCCGAAAGTTCTGGTTGTGCGCAAGGGCGAGGAGAAACTACCCGATGCACTAATCGCCGGTGCGCACTATTTGGCTTGGATCGTTGTTTCCATCGTCATCTGGATGATCATCTAGGAGGCTCGTCTTGGCCAAGTCAAATGAGCCAATTGTCTGGTCGTTGTTTTCGGCGGGTGGTGTCGTGGCAGCCTTTGTGGTGCCCATTCACGTCGTCATGCTGGGAATCGCACTTCCTTTGGGCTGGATTGCGTTGGACTATCAGAGCCTGGTCACGCTCGTTCAGAACCCTCTGTCAAAGGTATACTTGTTTGTGCTGATCAGCTTGGTGCTATTCCATTGGGCGCACCGTTTCCGGTTCACGCTGGTCGATCTGGGGTTAAAGAAACTCGAGATGTTGATCTCGATTGTGTGTTACGTCAGTGCAGTTGTTGGAACGGGATACAGTGCTTACGCGCTTTGGACAATGTGACCAAGAAGTCGTATGCAGCAACATGACGTTAGTGTTTTTTTTAGGACATTTTAGCTGGAGAAACAGTCGTACTACTTCACTTGGCTGATGTGTTGCTTTTTCAAATCCAGTTTTACCGAGTGAACTGGACAGACGGTCGTTTGGCAAGAATGTCGAACGACTTTCTCTTTGTAGTGTTTAGACTGAGGTGTCCCAGGGTTCGGTTCAAAGAATCGGCAATCGAAGGCGCCCTAACTCGAATCAGTTCATCGGTTTTTGTGTTTGGCTGAGTTTTTCACCCCACAGCGTTTCACAATGTTGGCAGATAGGGTCAGGGTTCGTCAGAAGAGTCGTGTTTAAACCGTCTTGAAAACAGAAGACTGAGGTTGACCTCGCGGGTTTTGTGAGATCACAAAATCTTCGATCGCAAGCAGTTCAAACAAGTCTTTAAAGGACGGTTGGTTCTTGCAGAGCCTGTTGCGTTCTTTCAGATTACCGGGGCCAGTAATGTGGTATTCTTCCCAGAGAAAATTTTCGATTCCACTAACGTCACACGGCAGTTGCAGCGACCTCGTCAAGAGTTGTGAAAATGCCCAAGAGAGGACTCGAACCTCCACGGGCAATTAAGCCCACTAGGTCCTGAACCTAGCGCGTCTGCCAATTCCGCCACTTGGGCATCCGTGAGTCAGAATACAAATTCAGTTCGATCCAAGCAACGTGGCTTATGAAGTACGTTGCTCAAAAACCATTGTTTGGGAACCGATTGCTGATCTAAACGGCTCCCACCCGCTGCCTCGATGCCCAAAATCGAAACGACCGGGGTAACAAATCTCGGCTAGGATCTCGGCTGATTCGACCAACCGAGGGCCGGGGCGATTGAAGAATTGGTTTCCGTCAGATAGGTAGACTCGATTGCTCTTTACGGCTTTCAAGTTTTGCCACTGTGCTTGCTGGCACAGCATGTGCATCTCGCGCCGCGAACGTGAAATATCGAATCCGCAAGGCATCACCGCAATCACGTCGGGATCACGAGCAACCAAGTCGTCCCATGTCATCCAAGGAGAATGTTGGCCGGATTTTCCGAATAGGTTGATGCCACCGGCGATCTCAACAAGTTCGGGAACCCAATTGCCGGCGGCCATCAATGGATTGATCCATTCGATACAGGTCACGGTTGGACCATCGGTCGACGGACTGGTCTGTTGGGCAAGTGAAGTCAGTCGGCGCTGTAACAAGTCGATCAACGGTTCTGCTTTAGTGATGGCACTGAGAGCATTGGCAACGGCTCGGATGTCAGTCCACAGGTCGCCCAGATTATGCGGTTCAAGTGACACAATCTTCGGTCGCGATCCGACAAGGCCGTCGACCGCTTGTTCCACGTCTTTCAGACTGACGGCACAAACTTCGCATTGAGTTTGAGTGATGATCAAAGTCGGCTGAAGCGACCGTAGCATGTCAGCGTCAACTCGATAAATAGAAAGAGCGTCCTTTAGGACGTCCTTGACACGTTCGTCGATCTGGCGGCTCGTGCCGTTGACGTTGATCTTTGGTTTCGAGCAGACAGACAACTGCTGCACGGCTGGCGGAAAATCACATTCGTGCGACCGTCCGACCAGACGGTCTTGGAAACCCAGAGCCGCGACGATTTCCGTCGCACTGGGGATTAGTGAGACAATGCGATCCTGTGACATCGGACGTTTGTCACTTCATTACGATTGCGTGCGAACTACGTAAGGTCACGGAATCACGTTGTCTGAGAGCGAGTGGGCTAAATAAGACCGGTAAAAAAACAACCATGCTGATTAGAGAATTTCGAAAAAATGGAATCGCCATGTAGTAACATTCGACCAATCCCGCCAGGTTTCGCGAATAGGAAAAACCGCCGCCTAGTGCCCACACGCCAAAATTTGTAATCAAGAAAAAGGAGGTCGAAGCCAGCAGCCCTATGCCAGCAATTGCTAGAACTGACCGACGATTGCGTAGGAGAAACCCCATGCTGACCGTCAAAGCGATGCACGCGTACACAATCGGCTGAGTCGAATAAAGGACCCAATCCAGTCGTCCCGTTAGGGCCAAAATTCCCAAGTCGCTCAGCAAGAACGCTGCAAACGGAATGGAGAAAGCCCATCGACGGTCAGAAAAAAAAGCCCCTCCAAACAGACAGATCGCTAGCAGTGGAGAAAAATTCCACGGATAAACGGTCGTTTCGGGGTCGATGTCCATGCCGAAGCAAAAAAGAATGTACGGTAAAAGCCGCATCGCAACAGAATACAGCAGTAGTGTCGTCAGAAACCAGAACCGGGGCTGAATCACTGGAAAACCTCATTCACCTGAAAGGCTAGATTTTTG
>Ga0310123_10000468_pt1 | contig 36174 bp, 34 predicted proteins | sample CB6_AW_1057_MG_FD_203505 | JGI IMG/M metagenome (GOLD analysis project Ga0310123, IMG submission 203505) | Marine microbial communities from Western Arctic Ocean, Canada - CB6_AW_1057 | ecosystem: Environmental > Aquatic > Marine > Oceanic | place: Canada: Western Arctic Ocean | collected... | reverse complement strand
ACGCTCGCATTTCCGTAATCGCGTGCCGACAACCCCGCGGCATACTTCCTTGGTGGAGGGTCACGGGTGACCCAACCGTTTGTCACCGACTACGACCTTCACCTCCTGGGTGAAGGCCGCCACTTTCGAGCCGACGACAAGCTCGGCGCCCATGCGCTGACGTCGTATGGCGTTGAGGGCGTCCACTTTGCCGTCGTCGCCCCGAACGCCACAGATGTGTCAGTCGTCGGAGACTTCAACGGATGGCACCAGAGCGCCGATCGACTCGAGCGACTCAGCGAGTCTGGAGTCTGGCATCGATTCGTCCCACAAGCGCGGCATGGGTCGCTCTACAAATACCGGGTCCGGGACTCGAACGGGGTCGCGCTACCGGACAAGGCCGACCCGTTCGCGTTTGCGGCCGAGCTGCGCCCGCGCACAGCGTCCATCGTGTGGGACCTCACGCTCTACAGATGGCAGGACGAGGCGTGGCTGGAAAACCGACCGACACGGCAGACGCGGCACGCACCGTTGTCAATCTACGAAGTTCATCTCGGCTCATGGCGTCGCACTCACGCGGGCGGGCACCGCTGGCTGACGTATCGTGAGCTGGCAGACCAGCTGGCCGAGTATGTTGCTGCCCACGGGTTCACGCATATCGAGCTCCTCCCCATCACGGAGCACCCGTTTGACGCGTCGTGGGGGTATCAAACCGTCGGGTACTACGCGCCGACCAGCCGATTCGGCACACCCGACGACTTCAAGGCGTTTGTTGACACGCTCCATGGCGCCGGCATCGGAGTAATTCTTGACTGGGTGCCGGCTCACTTCCCCGACGACGACCATGGCCTGGCTGATTTCGACGGGAGCGGCCTCTTCGAACATCCGGATCCGCTACAGCGGCATCACCCGGAGTGGCACACTCGCGTCTTTGACTACGGTCGATCAGAAGTCAAAAACTTCCTCATCAGCAACGCACGATTTTGGTTGGAGCACTATCACGTCGACGGTCTCAGGGTCGACGCCGTGGCGTCGATGCTCTACCTGGACTACGCACGCCAGGCGGGAGAGTGGACACCAAACGACCGCGGGGGTCACGAGAATCTGCAGGCCGCCGAGTTTCTCAAGACACTGAACGGCTATATCACTGACCAGTTTCCAGACGTGCTGATGATTGCGGAGGAGTCGACCACCTGGCCCGGCGTCTCGGCTGCCGCCGACCGCGGTGGGCTGGGGTTCTCCTACAAGTGGAACATGGGGTGGATGCACGATATCTTCGAGTGCGTGAGCCAAGACTCCACCGACCGGCACCGTCAGCTCGAAGATATCGGCCTGAGTCTCGGATACGCCTTTGCGGAGCACTTTGTGTTGCCCTTCTCGCATGATGAGGTTGTGCATGGGAAGGGGTCACTCATGTCGCGGATGCCTGGTGATGCCTGGCAACAGTTCGCGAATCTCAGACTGCTGTATGGCTACATGTTTGGCTATCCGGGCAAGAAGCTCCTTTTTATGGGCAACGAGTTCGGTCAGCGTGCAGAGTGGAACTTTGAACGCAGTCTCGACTGGCGGCTCACCGACATCCCTTCGCATCACGGGCTCCAACGATGGGTCGCCGATCTCAACGCCTGCTATCGTCGCGACACCCGACTTCACTACTGGGACACCGACGAGCGAGGCTTTTCCTGGGTCGATGACACGGGCGCGACATCAGCCGTTCTGAGCTTCTTTCGCCACGGACCGGCCGCGAAGCGCCCGCTACTTTTTGTGTGTAACTTCACACCATTCGACCGTAGGGAGTTTCGCGTGGGGGTACCGGAACGGGGCCTCTGGCCAGAGCTGCTCAACTCTGATGCAGAGTGCTATGGCGGCCGCGGTCTCGGTAACTTTGGCAGCGTCCTTGCCGATCCAATACCGGCCCACGGTCACGCGCACTCACTGTCGCTGACCGTTCCGGCACTCGGTGTGCTTCTTCTGGGGTAGAACCCTTCGCGATCGGGGCACATTACGCCATCGGCATCAACGTATTGAATACCACCGGGTCTCCGGGTCATACTGTGAGTCGCAATAATTTTGTTTCTTGAGGGGGATGGTTGTGATCAATGCCACACGCCGCATCGGACTGCTCGTCGCAGGTCTCTCGACTCTTGCAATCTTGACGGTTCCGGTTCCTGCACACGCCCAATCGGACGACCTCACCGCCAGTCAGGTGACATTCGCACAAGACATCGCCCCGATCCTGCAGAGGAGCTGTCAGGCGTGTCATCGGCCAAACTCGGTCGCGCCGATGCCCCTTCTCACCTACGAGCAGGTGCGGCCATGGGCGCGTGCCATCAAAATGCGGACCGCGCTCCGGAGCGAACGTGGCGCCATGCCGCCGTGGTTTGTGGAACGGGATTTGGGGATTCAGCACTTCAAGAATGACATCTCCCTCAACGACGAAGAGATCGCCAAGATCGCGCATTGGGCGGACAACGGTGCCCCACTCGGCAACCCTGCCGACTTGCCACCGGCATTGGTATTCGGTGATGCGAACGAGTGGGCGATCGGCGAGCCCGACCTCATCCTCGAGTCGGCCGAGGTCACCGTTCCGGCGTCAGCGCCGGACAAATGGACGAATCTTGGAACCATCCCCACCGGGTTGACCGAAGACCGCTATGTGGCCGCGGTCGAGGTCAAGGAGTTCAACGATATTCCCGCTGATGGCGCGGGCGGCACCGTCGGTGGGCGCTATGTGTTTCATCACATGACCTATGCCGCGGTCATGCCCGAGGGGTCCGATGTGGAAGCGTCGACCCGGTTCCCCGTTCACGAAGTGGGTCGCAATGCGGACATCTTCCCCGCCAACGCAGGACGACTCCTCAAAGCAGGATCAGCCCTCGAGCTCGAAACGGGGCACCTTCACGCCAACGGTCGTGAAACGCGTTCTCGTCTCAAGTTTGCGTTCAAGCTGCACCCCAAGGGATACACGCCCGAAATCAAACACGCCAGGACGTTGGTCGGGAACGGCGTGGACATCGACATTAAGCCGGACGAGACCAAACAAGAACTCCATGCGTATCGTGTGTTGACAGAGCACACCAAGCTGGTCTCCTTCGAACCACATCAGCATGCGCCCGGCACGCGTATGTGCTTGGAAGCAATCTGGGGTCACAATATCGAGACGCTGAGCTGTGTGGGATACGACCACAACTGGGTGAAGCAGTACATTTTCGAGGACGACTATGCACCTCTCCTCCCCAAGGGCACCGTCGTGCACATCATCGGTTGGCTTGATACAACCGTGGCGAATCGCAACGTCGCTGATCCCCGTAACTGGTCCGGTGGCGGACGCCGCTCCGTGGCAAACATGTTTATCGACCTCGGCGAGGCGCTCGAACTAACCGACGCGCAGTTCGAGCGCGAAATGGCAGACCGCCGCGAACGGCTCGGGTTACAACCGGGCGACCATGTGATCGGCTGCCCGCTCTGCTTGGCCGACTTCCCATCGCAGAGTCAGACCGCAAACGACAACGAAGAATAGGGATAGGTATGATGTTCGTCCGTTCACAGTGGTTCGCGGTCGGTCTGGTTCTGGTCGCGCTGCTCTCCCCCATCCTCATGGCGGAGAGCAGCGCCCAAACGAGGTTCACATATTCCAGTGGGCAGACCGTCTCCCCCGCCTTTGAAGGGTGGTGGCCAAACGACGACGGTACATATTCCCTGTTCTTTGGGTATATGAACTCGAACTGGGAAGAAGAGCTGGATGTCCCCGTGGGCCCGGACAATCACTTGTCTCCAGGTGAGGCAGACCGGGGGCAACCCACGCATTTTTACCCGCGTCGCAACATGTTCCTCTTTACCGTGCAGGTACCGGCAGACTTCGATGACGACGAAGTTGTCTGGACGCTGACGACTCACGGTCAAACCCTCCGCGCCTACGGTTCTCTGCGAACGGACTACCTGCTCGACGCACAAACCATTGCCACCGAGATGGGTGCAAACTTCGGACGCGTCCGAGACGAATGGCGCGACAACCAGCCCCCCGAGCTGAGTTTGGCGGTCGACCAGAGGACGACGGTGCGAGTCGGCGAGCCGCTGTCGCTCATCGCGTTCGCAAGCGACGATGGCATACCATCGGGAAACTACACGCCACCGGCGGTCGAGGCCGGTCAGCCCCATCCCGCATACAAGGCACCTCAACAAATCGTGCCTGGCAACCCGCCGGGGCTCCGACTTTCGTGGATCGTCTACCGGGGAGACGCCTCCCACGTCAGCTTCAGTCCGCGCCAGCTCAAGACCTGGCAGGATACGCGGGTCTACTCGCACTCGTCGTGGTCACCACCGTATATCTTGCCGGCTGTGCCGGATGATGGACAGTGGCAAGCCCGCGCCGTCTTTAGCAAACCGGGGACCTACACTCTCCGGGCCATGGCCGGTGATGGAGCGCTCACGACGAGTGAAATGCTCACCATCACCGTGACCGAGTAGATTGTGAACGCCTATGTTTGGCGCGGAGGAACTTCCCGCGCGTTGTGCTCGTTTCAGCACACAACACAGTCTTGATATCTCTTTCCTGGGGAGCAGGCTATGCGAACACCAACACCTCTCGGCTACCGCTGGTTGGCATCCGCAGCGTTGGCGCTGACGCTTGCGATGTCCCCATTCAGTAGTGCGCAGGCGCAACAGACGTTTGTGCAAGCCTTCGATGCGTCGGGTGCGGCTGTCAGCGACTTGAGTGCTGATGATTTTGTTGTCCGGCAGAACGATATCGATTGCAAGATCGTTCGGGTCGAACTCATCAATGAACCCCTGCGACTGGCACTACTCGTCGATGACTCTGACGGCGCCGGTGCCTACTTTCAGTTCCTCCGAGACGGACTGCCTGCGTTTGTCGACCTCCTCCCCGAGTCCAGTGAGGTGGGGCTATTCATGCTCTCGGGGCGGGCGCGACTGGTCGTTGATTTTGATGAAGGCGTGTCCAAAGTCCGCGAACGGCTTGAAGACTACTTCGTCGCGAGCGGAGGTTCCGGCTTCGCCGACGGAATGATCGACGCGTTGAGAAGATTTCCGGACGGCACCCGTTGGCCGGTGATTGCGGCGATCACGACTGACGGTCCAGCCACTCGTAGAAACACGTTTACGCCGGGCAAGCACCAGGCGCTCATCGACGAACTCGTAGAGCGCACGGCCACGGTGCACGCTCTGGGACTGTCAACGCTCCGTGGTGACGGATTTCAGACTCAACTCGCCAGTAACACCGCGCAGTACACTGGTGGCTGGTATGACGAGGTCGCGTCACCGAGCCAAATCGTCCTCACGAAGCTCCCACAGCTAGCCGAAGAACTCGCAGCCCGACACGCGGCCTCGTCAAACCAGTATCTCATCGAGTTTGAATCGCCTCCCGGAGTCGACCCCGGGACGCCTATCTCAGCCGGAGTCCGGCGGAGTGGCGTCACAGTTGTTATCTCGCCCGATGGTAGGCCGCGGCCGATCTCTCGAGGTAACCCCACCAGGACAACAAGCGCGACGCCTACCGGGAGCTCGCGAGAGGAGCTCTGGAACGCCGCTGAGGTGGCGTTTGGCAGCGGTGACGTCGAGCAGGCTGGCGCCCTCTATGAGCAGGCTCATCAGGTGGACCCGACGTGGGGTAAGCCCTTGTTCAAACTCGGCCTGGTGGCGTTGAACCAGGGTGACATCGAAGCGGCCGTACGATACTTCGAACAGGTCATCGAGGTCGACCATGGCTCCGAAGAAGGAGCCCAGGCAACCAGTCTCGTCGCTCAGTTAAAACCCTAAGCACACTGACCAGAATAGATTTCCCACCTGGCCGCGCGTCTCGCGGCGTTGCTCGTTGTTTGCATGCTCCCGGCATGCGCGCTCCTCGCGCCTCGTGCGCCTGGGCGTCCAGAAGTTGGCGGGTTTATTTCGATAGTGCTCTGAGCATTGCGGGTCACGCATACGACCTCCAGTGGGGGGCCGTAGCCCGCCGCCTATAATGGCGGCGACATGCGTTGCCCGGTCGTCGTCTTTTGTATCGCGGGCGTGTTTGCGGCGCCCTCTCATCTGGACGCCCAGCCGCTGGACCAGCTTGTCCTGGAGGGCGCCGGCGCCGACCTCCCTCCCAGTGAGCGATACCGTGTCGAACCCCGACGCGTCGAGAGTGCCCCTCAGATCGACGGGAGTCTCGACGAAGAGATCTGGCGCTCGGCCGCAATGATCGACAGCTTCGTCCAGCAAGAACCCGCCGAGGGATCCCCCGCCACCGAACGCACCGTCGTCCGCCTTATCTATGACACGAACGCCTTATACATAGGGGTCGAGGCGTTCGACAGCGAATCGGACGGGGTCATCGCCACCGAGATGCGCCGCGACTCGCCGCGGCTGTTTGACGAAGACAATTTCCAGATCATCCTCGATACGTTTCACGACCGGCGATCGGGGTACATGTTCGTGACCAGCCCCCTCGGCGCAAAACTCGAGCAACAGGTGGCGGAGGAAGGTGAAGGTGGCTTCCGAGGCAACAACAGCTCGAACATCAATGTGAATTGGGACGGGGTGTGGAATGTCGTCAGCCGGCGCACACGAGAGGGCTGGGTCGCGGAGATCGCGATTCCGATGGTGACGCTACGATTTCCCCGGGCCGAACAACAGGTGTGGGGCGTCAACTTCATGCGCAATATCCGGCGTAAGAACGAGCAAGTGTTCTGGGCGCCGATCTCCAAGGAATACACGCTCACGCGGGTCAGCCAGGCCGGCACCCTGACCGGTATCGGAAACGTCAGCCGCGGGATGGATCTTCGGGTGACACCGTATCTCCTCAGCGGCGGCAGACAAGATCGAGTGGCCACGCGGCTCGATGGCAGCGGGTTTGGCGACGTCGGCGTTGACGTGAAGTATGGAGTGGCGTCGGGTCTCAACCTCGACCTCACCCTCAACACCGACTTCGCGCAGGTCGAGGTGGACGAGCAGCAGGTGAACCTCACCCGGTTTGCCCTCTTCTTTCCGGAGAAGCGTGACTTCTTTCTCGAGAACGCCGGAATGTTCAACGCGGGCGCGCAGTCGGGGGGATTTGGCCGGCTGGCCGACCTCTTTTTCACGCGTCGGATCGGGCTGTCGGACGCCGGGCAGCCGGTGCCGATCATCGGCGGGGCGCGGCTGTCGGGCAAAGTAGACCGGCACAATATCGCCGTGATGAACATCACGACGCAGGAGGCGTTTGGAAACCCGGGCGAAAACTTCTTTGTGGGCCGCTACAGCCGGGACATCCTCGCGCGGTCCAAGATCGGCGCGATCGTCATCAACAAGGAGCAGATCGGAGAGAACCCGGCCGGTAGCTCGCGTTACAACCGCACGTTTGCCGCCGATACGACTCTGGCCGTCCACCCCAACTTCGTCATAAACGGCTTTCTGGCCAAAACCCAGACTCCGGGTATCTCGACGGGAGACATGGCGGGATACGCGCGGGCAACGTGGCTCAGCCCGGCCTATCACTTCTACGGTGAACACATCGACCTCCAAGACAACTTCAACGCCGAGGTCGGGTTTATTCCGCGGGTCGGTATCCGCACATCAAAGTTCCATGGGGAATGGAATCCGCGCCCGGGAACATGGAATATCCGGATGTTTGATCCCATGTGGAACATCACCTACACGACTGACCAGAACAATCGGCTGTTGACCCGTCGGATCCACAACATGCTCGGTACGTATTTCGATAACGGGTCATCGGTTGTTGCCTTCTACAACGACCATTTTGAACAACTCGACGTACCGTTCCAAATTCGCTCCGACGTGACGATTCCGCCGGGAACGTACCGTTTTGGGGAGTGGGTCTTTTCGTACACGACTGACCCGTCCCGACGCCTGTTTGGGCAAGTGCGGTATATGCCCCAGACCTTCTTTGACGGCACCCGCACCGATCTACGAACCACTATCGGCTTTCGTGCCACCAGCCGTATCGCCGCGGAGACGCAGCTGAGTCGCAGTGATGTGGAGCTTCCCTGGGGTGCGTTTGTCGCCAACCTCGCTTCTTTGCGGCTGGACCTGGCTTTGTCGCCACAAATGACGCTGAGGACGTTGTCCCAATACAACTCGACTACCCACGAGATCAGCACCAGCGTCCGGTTTAACTGGATCCACAGCCCTGGTAGCGACATCTATATCGCCTACGACGAGTTGCGTCTCGACACCCCGGGTGTGCATGGCTTCTACGATACGCCGTGGCTTCGGACGCGCCAGCTGGCCGTCAAGATGACCTATCTCCTTTCGCGATAGTCGGATGGCGCAGCCACCGCATTCGACCGCAAGATCGCGATTGCACCGGGTCAGTGTCAGGTGTAGCCTGTGTCGAGAGCGCACTCGACACGAAGCAGGAGGAACTTCTCATGAAAACGCTGTCCCGAGCCATGTTGCGATCGGTAGGAGTTGCCGGCATCGGTTTTCTGCTGATGGCCACACCCGTCCCCGCTCACCACTCGTTCTCTGCAGAATTTGATATCGAGAGACCGATCACACTCCAAGGCACACTCACGGAGCTAGAGTGGATCAACCCCCACGGGTGGATTCACATGGACGTGACCGACACTGACGGCAATGTCACGAACTGGGCGATCGAGATGGGAAACCCAACGGCCCTGCTCCGCCGCGGTCTACGACAAAGCGATTTTCCCAGCGGGATCGAGTTTGTCGTGGATGGGTATATGGCGAAAGACGGGACACCGACTGCCAACGGCATCACTGTGACATTTGTCGATGGACGGAATTTCTTTGCCGGGTCGTCCGGCACGGGAGCTCCGGTGCCCGAATCCGCGCGTTAACCCGGTCGTCAGCGAACCCATGGATAGCGCATTCAGATTCGCCGCGATAGGGGCGGTTACCGCGGTCCTGTTCAGTGCGTCGCCGGTGGCCGGTCAGTCCGGTCCGAGTGCCGCACAATCGACTGCATCGCAGTCGACCGACAACTCGCGGCCAAACTTACAAGGCATTTGGCAAGCCGTGAACACGGCTGCCTGGGATATTCAAGACCATTCGGCCCAGTGGGGTGTCCCCGCCGGGCAGGGGGTCGTCGAAGGAAACGAGGTCCCGTATCAACCATGGGCGCTCGCACAAAAGCAGGAAAACTACGAAAACCGTGCGACGGCGGACCCCGAGGCCCAGTGTGGGATGCCTGGGGTCCCGCGGATCACCTACATGCCGTATCCCTTTCAGATCCTTCAGTTTGACGACCGCGTACTCATCCTCTACGAGTACATCCATGTGACAAGGACGATCTATATGGACGCCAGTCCACATCCAGAGGGACACATCGACTTCTGGATGGGTGACTCCCGCGGCCATTGGGAGGGAGACACCCTGGTCGTCGACGTGATTCACTTCAACGACAAAACCTGGTTCGACCGCGCCGGTAACTTTCACAGCGAACAGCTCCACGTTACCGAACGATTTACACCAAGCGGACCTGACCACCTGACCTACGAGGCGACAATCGAGGACCCAAAGGTCTTTACCCGTCCCTGGAAGATGAGCATGCCCCTGTATCGCCGGCAAGAGGCTGATATCCAATTGCTGGAATACGAGTGCTACGCGTACGCCGAGCACGAGTTGGCGCAAGATAAGTGACAAAGCGGATGCACGCCCCCACCCACAGTCCCAAGGAGGTTCTGATGAGCCACGCGTTCATTCGTGCCGCAATAGTCACCGCGGCAACCGTTGCGGCCAATTCGCTCGCTCCCATCCTTCCCGGTCTAGTGACGTTGCACGCCCAAACGTCCACTCGTCCTGTGACCACGCGCTCCACTGAACCGTCACCTCTGCCCCGAACGCCCGACGGGCACCCTGACCTGCAGGGATACTGGGACGGCGGGCCGGCCAATGCCTCGCACAGCATCGAAGATGGCTGTTGCGACGCCATCCACGCCGCAATGCAGAGCCGTGGTCCCGACCGACTCGGGTTACCCGAACCGGTAATCGTCGACCCGCCGGACGGCCGGATTCCATATCAATCGTGGGCGGCGGACCGCCGACGGGAATACTTATTCGACATGGAGACGCCCACCGAGCTCGACCATATCGACCCCGAGGACCGGTGCTTGCTTATCGGCGTGCCGAGAAGTAACTATCGTGGCGACCTCCAGATCCGGCAGAACGGCGAGAACGTCGTCGTCCTCTATGAATGGGCACATGCCTATCGCATCATTCCGACCCACGGGCGTCCCCACGTGGGTGCCGCCATCGGTTTGTTCAACGGCGATTCACGCGGTCGGTGGGAGGGTGATACGTTGGTGGTCGAGACGACGAACTTTAACGACGAGGTGTGGCTCGACTCGCACGGGAGTTTTCACAGTAAGACGCTGCACGTTGTCGAGCGCTGGCGTCTGATTGACGCTGACACCATTCACTACGAAGCCACGCTCGAGGACCCGGCGGTCTTTGAACGCGGCTGGACACTGTCGTTCAATATGGCACGCATCACGGAGCCAGGCTACGAGTTCTTTGAGGAGGCCTGCTGGGAAGGTGTTACAAACAAGCACCGGCTCGCGGCCGGCCGGCTGGCCGTCGCAGCGGGCGAGCGGCAAATGCACACCCACGAACCGCTGAAATGACAATTCTGGGCACGCCCACGTTGTGTCGTGTCAGTTTATCTACTGCGGTGATTCAGCCCCGAGTCTGAAGACCCGGCCATCAACGGATACCCGCGTATGAAAACCGTGAGAACCCTCGCTGGAGTTGGAACCGTCGGTATCGCAGTGTGTGTGCTGAGTGGCCCAATTGTCGCTCAACAGCCGTCTGCGAGCCCACCGCTGAGCCAAGAAGAGATGTTTCGCCGCAACGTCGGCTCTGGGGAGGACCAACGCACGCAGTTTCCTCCTCATCAGATCATCGGCAACCTCTACTACGTCGGGACAAACAGTCTCGCCTCGTTTCTGGTGGCGACCCCTGAAGGCCATATCCTCATCAATACAAACTGGGAGGACAACGTTTCCGTACTCCAAGACTCGGTCGAAAAACTCGGTTTCTCATTCGAGGACATCGAGATCATCTTGGGCAGTCACGCTCACGCCGACCACATGCAAGGTGACGCGCGTGTCCAAGAGCTCACTGGCGCTCAGGTCGCGGCGATGGCGCAGGATGTACCGGCACTCGAGCAGATGCGTCCAGGGGACAAGCCGCATCCGATCGACCGAGTCCTCCAGGATGGAGAGGACGTCACACTGGGCGGATCAACACTCGTGCCACGTCTGACTCCGGGTCACACTCGCGGCTGTACCACCTGGACAATGGAGATGAACCACGACGACGACGAGACCACACCCGATCTCCTCGTCGTGGTCATTGGCAGTATGGGCAGCAATCCGGGCTTCCAGTTCGTGAACAACACAGACAACCCAGGGATCGCAGACGAATACAAACAAGGGTTTCGTGTTCTACGTTCGCTGACACCAGACGTCCCACTGGGCTCGCACCCGGCGATGTTCGACATGACCGACAAATACGCTCGGATTGGCGAGGCGCTCAATCCCTATATTGACCCCGATGGCTACGACCGCGAGCTAGACGCCGTCGAGAGTTTGTTCCTCCAGGTTCTTGCCGAACAGGAAGCCGCCGCGCGTCAATAAGGCCGTCGCCCGTTGCGGGCTACGCGAGCTGGCGCCAATCATTGACGAGTTGACACGCGTGATTCGCCAGGGCGGCGTATTCGTGGTGCAGTTTCGCAGCGGATTGTATGGAGGCTTTATCCATCGTCTCCGCTATGCAAAACTCGCTCGCCGCGGACTGAGACATCGATGCATTTTCCCTGATCAGGTCCGTCCATTTTTTGGCGACTGAAAAATGCTCCATCGCGCCGGTTACAAGTTTCCCGGTTCGGGTCGCCTGGCGAAGATCTTCGGTTTTCGGCTCGTTGCGCTGTTAAATCTTGCATTCTCAAAGCTCCCCGGCGTCCGCTGGCTTGGCGGCTACATGCTGTTTGTCGTCGAGCTGAGGTCCGGATCCAGCGACCTCCAAGCCGTAGCTGTGTAGTTTGTCCAGACGCCGCGCCGGTCAGGCGCGATGGGGGGACCATATTGGGTATCTGCGCGGGAAGAGCAACGCTGCCGACGCGGTGTCCCGGCCCGAGCATGCGTAACGTTTCTCCGCGACAGTCCACTAGAATCTAGTCGACGTCTGGAGATGAAGTGGCGTCTTGGAGTAACGGATCGCTGAGGTGCACAATGCGACACGACGGCAAAGACGGCGACGACCGAGACGAGCTCTCACGACGAACATTTCTCGGGACCGGTGGAGTACTCGCCATCGCCAGCACCCTTCCCGTCCAGGCCGGGCAGTCGGGGGAGAAAGGTGCAGTCGCGCACGGCGCCGTGCCACGAACGCGTATCCAGGTGACTGTGAACGGCATCGGCCGCCAGGTCGTGGTCGAAGACCGATGGACCTTGGTCGAGCTGCTCCGGGACCACCTCGACCTGACTGGAACAAAGATCGGCTGTGACCGCGGAGAATGCGGCGCCTGCACTGTCCTGATGGACGGTCAGCCGGTCTACTCGTGTAGCCAGCTCGCCGTGTGGTCCGACGGCGCCACGATCCAGACCGTCGAAGGCCTGGGGCCGGAGGGCGACCCGAACATCGACCCCACCGGTGAGCTCTCCGCGCTGCAGCAGGCATTTGTCGACCACAACGGGCCACAATGTGGATTTTGCACGTCTGGTCAGCTCATGTCCGCCACGGCCCTCCTCACGCGAAACCCAACGCCCGACCGAACGGCGGTCCGGTCGGCCATGACCGGCAATTTGTGTCGGTGCTCGAACTACAACGCCATCGTCGAGGCGGTATTGTCCGCCGCCGGCACTCACCTGACACCGTCTCCATCACCCGCTGCTCCGGCGGCGAACATACCTCCTCTGACGACCATTGGCCGCGAGACACGCCGAGTCGATGCCGTCGAGCGTGTGACCGGACGGGCGACGTATTCCGCTGACATCAAACTACCCGGCATGCTGTATGGGCGGGTTCTCCGCAGCCCGCACGCCCACGCTCGGGTGCGCGGTGTGGACATCTCCAAGGCCGAAGCACTCCCCGGAGTAAAGGCCGTTATCACGCATCAGACGACAAACGTCATCTGGGGAGCGGGGTCGGTCGCCGGTGGCCGCCAATACAACGACGCGATCAAGGAGACAACATCGCATCGGCGGCATCTATTCAACAACCCGGTACGATTCGTGGGCGAACCGGTGGCCGCCGTCGCGGCTGTCGATCGACATGTTGCCGAGAAAGCGTTGACACTGATCGACGTCGACTACGAGCCGCTCCCGTTCGTGCTCGACCCGGAGGACGCGCTCAAAACAGATGCGGTCAAGCTCTGGCCAGAAGGCAATCTGTCTCCTGACGTGGACAACCAGCCGGTGCCGATGGTCACGACAAGCGGTGACGTCGAGGCGGGATTCCAGGCGGCCGACCACGTGTTTGAGGACCGGTATTCCACAGCGTTTGTCCACGACGCTCAAATGGAGCGGCGCGTCTGTCTGGCTGCCTGGGAAAACGGAAAGCTGACGCTGTATACCCCAACCCAAGGCATCTCGAACTGTCGGCACGACACCGCACGCGATTTAGGATTGACCGAGGACAGAGTCCGCATCGTGTGTCGATATATGGGTGGCGGTTTTGGAAACAAGAACCAGAACCAAGACACGGACCTGATCGCCGCCATGCTCGCGAAAGCCGCCGACGCCCCCGTCGTCGTGGAACTGTCCCGGAAGGAAGACTGGCTCGGCATGCACGGCCGCTGGCCGACCGTCCAGGACTACAGAGTGGGCGTGAAAGACGACGGGACGGTTACCGCCATCCAGCTCCGCGGCTATAGCGGAATGGGGGGCTATCGAAAGAACAGCGGAGGTATCAGCGGTCTCGAGCTCTACGCATGCCCAAATACCGATCGGCGTGTCTATCCGGTGTATACCAACCGGACCGTATCGGGAAACTTCCGCGCCCCAACCTACCCCCAGGGGTTCTTTGGCATTCAGTCCATGATGGACGACGTCGCGTACCGGCTGGACATGAATCCGGTCGACTTCGTCCTGAAGAACATGCGGAAACCCAGCCCACAACTCGTCTTTACCAACTACACGCTCCCCGAGTGCATCGACGAAGCCGCGTCCCGATTCGACTGGGGCAACCGGTGGCGGCAGATGCCAGGTTCTGACGCTGGCGAGATCAAACGTGGCGCCGGAATGTCGTTCATGTTGTTCCGGTCCGCGTTGGGGCGAAGCAGCGCGATTATCCGGGTTGCCTCCGACGAGCGATACACCGTATTCGTCGGTGTCACAGACGTGGGCGGCGGCGCCAAGACAACAATGGGTCTCATCGCCGCCGAGGCGCTCGGTGTGCCGATCTCTCAGGTAGAGGTAGTCTCTGGTGATACGGACCGATGTCCATACTCAGTGGGAGAATCTGGAGCGCGGACGACCGTGATGACTGGCTCCGCGGTCGTCGAGGCGGCCCGTGATCTCACACGGCAAATCGCGGAGCACGGGTTGCCGGACGGCCAGGATGTACTCATCTCGTCGATGACTCCGGATCTCGACTCGGATGGAAAAGTTCGCAACTGCTTTGGAGCCCACTTCGTGGAGGTAGAAGTGGACACCAGGCTTGGGCATGTCCGAATCACCAAGTATGTGGCGGTCCATGAGTCGGGGCGCATTCTCAATCAGCAGACGGCCAAGGACCAGATTCGCGGAGCCGTAATACAGGGTATTGGACAAGCCTTGCACGAGGACCTGCTCTACGACCGCCGGCACGGCCAACCGCTCTCGGCGGGGTTCTATGGCGCCCGCCACATGACTCACCTCGATGCTCCAGACATCGAGACAACGTTTATCGAAACCGACGACGGCTACGGTCCGTTTGGCGCCAAGTATGTCGGTGAGTCAGGTATCGTTCTCGCGCCGGCCGCCGTCGCCAACGCCATATTCAACGCGACCGGGCATCGAATGAAAGAGCTGCCCATCACGCGGGAGCGAATACTGGAGGCACTCTCGTGAAGACGTTTACCAACGTCAACGCCAAAGACTTGCAGGACGCTGTCCGACTCGCCCAGCAAGGCCGACACGATGGGCATCAGGTGTCATTCAGTGGCGGCGGAAGCGACCTCCTCGGTCTGGTCAAAGAGCGCCTCGTGACGCCAGATCTCGTCGTCAACCTCCGCCAGGCCGGCGCCCGCGACGAAACCGCCGGGGTACAGATCAACGATGACGGCGCACTGATCGGCGGGCTGACAACCCTGAATACACTGAGCCGGCACGCGGCGATTCGCCGCTCGTTCACCGTCCTGGCCGAAGCCGCAGAGAACGTTGCGACTCCGCAGATTCGCAGCGTCGGTACCCTGGCTGGCAATGTCTGTCAACGCCCGTGGTGCTGGTATTACCGGAACGGTTTTCCGTGCTACAAGGCCGGTGGCAACCAGTGCTTTTCCTTCGCGGGCGAGAATCACTTTCACGCGATCTTCGGAGGCGGACCCAGTTATATTGTGCACCCATCAGACACCGCGCCGGCATTGGTGGCCTTGGACGCGACATTTGGCCTCGTTGGTCCGACCGGAGAGCGTACCGTCGCAGCGGCCGACTTCTTTGTGCTTCCACGTCGGAACGCCTCTGCCGAGAACATCCTCGAAGACGATGAGCTTCTGGCGCGCGTCGATATCCCCGCCCTCCCCGAAGGTTCCCGCAGTGCATATCACAAAGTCATGGACCGCGAGTCCTGGACCCACGCTATCGTGAGCGCCGCGGTCATCCTGACGATGAATGGGGACATCTGCCGCAACGCCCGCATCGTGCTTGGCGGGGTCGCGCCGATACCATGGGCGGTCCCGCAGGCAGCCCGACTGCTCGACGGTCAGCGGCTCACGCCGGAACTCGCCTCGCGTGTAGCCGACGTTGCGCTCGCCGACGCGCAACCGCTCTCTCACAACGCATACAAAGTGCCGCTCACCCGGGCCGTCATCGAACGCACGCTGCTGGACCTCGCCACGTGACCGAACAAGTCAACGGCGCTTGTCTGGCGCTGACCGTTGGCCTTGTCAGCCTGTGTGCCCTTGGGGTTGGATGCGTGAGCCACTCGACATCCGCAGTGCCGCTGACTGCGACGTCGGCCGACGAGGCGTTGACAACTCGCGTCACGAACGCGCTTTCGAGCGCCTCGGATGTTTCAGCCGATCAGATTTCAATTGAGACACGCGACGGCGTGGTGACGGTCACGGGCATCGTGTCGAGCGGAACCGAGCAGCAGACGGTCGGGGCCATCGTCCGGGCGATTCCTGGCGTGAAGTCTGTTCTGTTCTCTCTGGTCATTAGTCCGGAGGCCGCTCGTGCACCGCCGTCGAGATGAGGTCGAAGCCTTGGATTCGCAGGGCCGCCTGGCGCGCCGCGCAGAGTCAGACCGGCTGGATGGCGAGAAGCGGGAACGCGGCGCCCGAAGGTGCTGCGGACCTGAGGATTGACTTCATCTCGACGGCGGCGCCCGAGGTGGTCATGGCGTGCGCGATGCCCTGATGCCGCGCGGGAGAAGATTGCGTTCCGGACAGTATCCGCATTGCACTATGGACCGACGCGACTTCCTCTGCCTTCGCACCGAACGGTCCCGACGGGTCGCCCATCTGTCCTGCGAACGGTTGTATATGCACTATCAGCATGCAACGTTGACAACGGCTGCGTCGCAGTCCCAGCAAGACGACGGCGTCTCTTCCGTCCGGGAGCTGGGAGACGACGAGCCACCAGCGTCGTTTGCGCCGAGGTCCACGCGGCAACTCCTGGCTGATATTCGCCGCGACCTCGAGAGCGCCGACGTCGTGCGGGTCGTGGACACTGGCTGGCTGGCTATCGACACAGACGGATTCGGGCGAAGCGTGAGGATGCTGCTCGAGTCGTTCTGCGACCAGGGAGGCCGGGTCGAATACGGCGAGGACCGCACCGACTGACGAGGGTCGCGCCGAGGGGCCGCCGCGCGGCGGGGCCAGCGAGCGACCACCTGTCGTCGCTCGCTGGCCCCTGGACTAGCCCTTCGCGGGCGGAGCCTCTAGTCTGTGTCGGCCGAATCGCGAACGAGCGTCCGACTTTTGATCTTCCAGCCGCCGGCCGTTTTGACAAAGACGTCGTCGTAGTAACCCGACACCACGGGCTTCGGTTCTGGCCCGCTCACGTCGTTCACGACCCAGTAGGCCCGTCCTTTCGCACCCTCGGGTGTTGGCGTAATGACAAAGCTGCTATTGAGGTGCCGGCGACCATTGTCACCAGTTTGCCCCTGATAGCGCTCCTCACGGACTTTGCGCAGCGCGGCCATGCCACGGGTCTCAACACCGCCACTCGTGATGACGGCGTCTTCGCTAAACGCGGACAGAAACATCTCGGCGTCGCGAAAATCGCTTCCCTGGTTATAAAGACCATAGAGCCGCTCGATCTCGGCGAAGTCCTGTCCCGTGAGCCTGCCGGAATCTTGCGCGCCCACCGATGGCCAGCCAATTCCACTCAGCACGCATCCCGCGACGACCCCTACGCCAACCAATGCGAATCCTCGTATGTTCATCAATCGCTCCCTTCTTTCGTAGGACGCATCGCTAGTCAATAGCGAAGCAATAAAAGAGACCAGCTCCACCGGTGGCTACGAGGTTGTCCTGGCCACAACCTCGGCTAGGATGGGATGAGTTCCACGAGCTATTGCCACCACCCTGGGTGTCTGAATGACCGACCTGAGCCGAACCCTCACCGTTGCCGGTCCAATTGCTACACGTGTGGTCCATCCCGTCCGTAAACGCACGGCCGTCCGACAGCGACCCGGTCAGAATGTCATGCTGATTTGGCGAGTCGCCAATCCCATTCACGGGGTCACCCTGTTCGGTGAGCGCGATCATTTTGCCGATAGCGTTTCCCAGCCGGGCTTGCTCGAGCGTGTCACCGTGCAATCCCGCCACGTCGGCCGCGATCTGCCGCCGACCGCCCTGGGCGTACCACGGGCCGGCCCCAACTCGATCGCGCGCGTCGACCCCGTCGGCACCCTGCGTGCTGAGATATGCGTGCCACGTCGAATCGCCACGATCGACACTGGTGGCCAGCGCTTGGCAGTGGGCATCTGCTCCTTCCAGCCCGCCGAGATTGGCGCCATCACCCAGGCCTGCGCTGGTCACGAAAAATGACATCGGCTGCGGGTCTCCCTGTTGCGCCTGGGCGGTATAGGAGAGACCGCCAACAGCGAGCGCGAGCGCCGCACAAGAGCCAACGACGTGTCTTGAGTTCATCATCATGCGTCCCTTCGTTTCGCGTCTGTGGTGTGTCCCGTTTATCGTACTGAATAGAATCGGCCCCATGATACAGCTGGCCTCTGTTCGCGTCGTGTCTCTGTTCTACGGGACGGCGTCCCAGCGCAGCGGCCGACAAGGCAAAAGCATGCACAAGAAGCGCAGCTCTCGCAACGCGCCCTACGGGAGGGCGAAAGAGATGAGCGCGGGAATCCGCGACCCACCGACCGTAAGTGCGACGTATTGTTTGCCGTCGAGAAGATAGGTCATCGGCGTCCCGATGGCACCGCCTGGCAGGTCAACGGACCCGAGCTCCGAACCGGTCGCCTTGTCAAGGGCAACCAGTCGGGGACTGTCGTCGGTCCCACCCGTGGTTAGCGCATAGATCAGAAGCGTCTTGGTAACGAGTGGGCCGGCGCGACTGCTGTCTCCTCCGAGGGGCGGCAGATCCAGGTCGCGCAACAGCGGGTGGTTGCGAACCCTGTCACCGTTGCCCATCGGCTTCATCCAGACGTGATCGCCGGTGTTGAGGTCGATCGCTGTCATCCGCGAATACGGAGGCTTGAACAGCGGTACACCTTGTCGCAACTGTGGCCGAGTGGTGCCCTCCCCGCGGTTCTCGATGATGGCCAGCGTCGCCCCCTCGTCGGGTTCAGGATCTCGGTATTGCTTTACGGAGAACCGGTTGTCCGACGGGACATAAAGGATGCCCGTCTCTGGGTCAACGCCCGCGCCGGACCAGTTGGCGCCTCCGCCGGTGCTTGGTCGTTGGATGGTCCCGCGACGTGATTGCGGTGTAAAAAGCGGGCCGATACGATACGGCTCGATCGCAGCAATCGCCATCTGCCGGAGCTCCGGCGTGAACTCGACCAGGTCATCGATTGCGACGCCCTGTGGTTCAAACGGCTCTGGCCGAGTGGGAAACGGCTGGGTCAATGACGGCTGTTCGCCAGGAATGTCGGTCTCGACATCAACCGGTCGCTCCTCGATTGGCCAAATCGGCTCACCACTCACGCGGTCAAACACATAGGTAAAGCCTTGCTTACTAATCTGAGCTAGCGCTTTGACGGGGCGACCATCAACGGTGACGTCGACCAAGTTTGGCGCGGCGGGGAAGTCATAGTCCCACAATCCGTGGTGAACCGCTTGAAAGTGCCAGACACGCTCGCCAGTTTCAAGGTCGAGTGCCACGACGCTCTCCGCAAAGAGATTGTCCCCAAGCCGGTGACCACCGTAGTAGTCCGGTGCCGCAGTATTTGTCGGAAGATACAGATAGCCAAGCTCGGGGTCGGCACTCATCATCGTCCACACCCCAACCTTCCCGGTGTAACGCCATGAATCTCCCTGCCAGGTGTCGTTGCCATACTCGTCGCCCTGCGGGATCGTATGAAACGTCCACTTTGTCTGTCCGGAGCGAGCGTCAAATCCGCGCATCCACCCGGGAGGCGCCTCTTTGGTGATGTTGTAGGAGGAGATCGAGGCAGGGGTGACAATGGTGTCTCCCACCACAAACGGGGGAGATTGGACGGAATAACGCAATGCGTTCAGCCAATCGCGCTCATCCCGCTCGGCCCGCGGGATGTCTTTCATCAAGTCCAACCAGCCGTTCTCTCCAAAATCCGCGCAGGGAATCCCGGTTTTGGCATTCAGACATATCAGGTAGCCATTGCCGGTTCCGGAGTAGATTCTCTCGTTTTCTCGCTCCGGGCCATCTGACCAATATGCGACCCCGCGCTGGTTCCAGCGCGCACTCATGGTGGTCGTGCCGGCTTCGTAGGTCTTGGGGTTGTAGACCCACCGCGTCTCCCCCGTGCGTGCGTCAATCGAGGCCACCTGGGAGGTCGGCATGTTGATAAACATACGGCCTCCGACCATCAGCGGAGTTGCCTTGAAATTGCTGAGCGTGGGCGGTTGTCCGTCCCGCCAGCGGTCGGGGTCACGGCGGTGGAGCTCCTCAAACACGAGTGATGAGTCAGCCCTCCATTCACTGCCGTCGGGCATCGTCAGACTGACGACACCGTCAGCCGACGCCCAGCGCCACACGATCTCGAGATCATCAAAATTCTCGCCGTCGATCTGGCTGAGCGGCGAATACTTTGTACTGCCAAGATCTCCTCCATAGGTCGGCCATTCGCCATTGGCGGGCGCACCCGATTGCGCCGACGCCGGCCCCGCCTCGAGAATGACGACGGACGCTGCGAGAACAGCCGCGAGCGCAACCGATACTCTTGGTGAAAGGATGTCACTACGGCTCATGGACTCACCTCTTTCGAATACGTGGGGAGCCACATTGTAGTCCCCCGCCTCGGCGATTCCTTCCCTGAGTCACACGCGGACGTTGCGCCGAGGGCATCGCTTGTCGGTTGCAGATGCCGAAACTGATGCGCTTCGTGCCTGGCCAGGCCGACGCAGAGCGAACATTTCGGTTTGCCACTGAGCCCTCGGCTCGAATCTTTGTCAACTCTACTGGGCTTGTGCCAAACTAGTCCCCTATAACCATAATAACTTGCAGAAGTCTCGGAACGCGGCGCCCGGCTGACAAGGTACGACGAGGGAGCAAATTGTTTATTTGTGACCGAGGAGTCATGCTGGCAGGCGGGATGCCCCGCCTGGGACGTATGCAAAATATTACGATTACAGGCGGCTAGCTGTTGGTTTTCGCACAACAAATGGATTGGTGCGGTGGAGGTTCTATGCGATGGTTTCTGTGCTGGTCGGTGCTCGCGGTTGCGATTCTGATGCCTCCGCTTGACCTTGGCGCCCAAGAGCCGCGGCGGGCAATTAGTGTGGCGGAGCTAGGACCCCAAGTCGGCGAACTCATTCCCGAGTTTCAGCTACCAGACCAGAACGGTCGCGTCTGGACTCGCGACTCGATCATGGGGTCCAACGGCGCCCTCGTGCTTTTTCACCGATCGGCCGATTGGTGACCCTATTGCAAAGCGCAGCTCGTGGAGCTGCAAGAGCGGTCGGAAGAACTGCAAGCCAGTGGTCTGAATGTGGTTGCTATCAGTTACGATTCTGAGGAAGTCCTGTCGGCGTTTGCCACGCGCCGGGGGATCACCTACCCCCTCTTGTCGGATGACGACTCGGCCGCGATCACGGCGTTTGGCATCCTGAATACCGTGGCCGCAGAGGCGATTGGACCAAACGCCGCTGACCCTGCCGTCGTCGCGGATGCTGAAAAATACGTCTCCGTCTTTGGGGCGTCGCCGATGATCGTCGGGACACCGTTTCCAGGAACCTTCATTGTCGACGCGAACGGACGGGTCACGTCCCGTTTCTTTGAAGAGTTCTATCGCGAACGTAATACGACGTCCAGCATCATGCTTCGCCTTGGCACCGATATGAACCCGGTCTCAGGCGTCAAAGGCGAGACACCGCACCTGACGATCGCTGCGTCGCAAAGTAACCCGGACGTAACGGTTGGCACGAAGTTCTCGCTGGTCCTCGATATCGAGCCACATCCCGGCATCCACGTATACGCGCCGGGAGCCGAAGAACTCGGCTATCGAGTTATCGGACTGGGCATTACGGCCGGCGCCGACGACGCGGTTCTAAGAGCCGAGCCGCTTGCCTATGCGGCATCCGAGATTTATCACTTCGAGCCGCTCGATGAACACGTTCCCGTGTATCAAAAACCGTTCCGATTGATTCAGGACGTCGTCATCGAAGCCCATCCCGGCGTGGAAGACGCATTGGCCGACCGGGACGTCATCACGCTCTCAGGGCAGCTCGACTACCAAGCGTGCGACGATTCGCTCTGCTTTGACCCCGTCTCAGTGCCCTTGTCGTGGACAGTCGCCGTCACGCAGCTGGACCGACAACGCGCCGAGCGAGACTAAGGGACCGTCCCGCACCTGCCAAAGGACCCACGATGCTATTCGTGGGGCTTTGGCAGGTGGACGAGGACAGACGTGACAAGCAGGACGGCGGCTGCCAACGCGAGCTCAAGCCTGGCGGTTCGCCGGAAGGTTGCCCTCGCGGGCTCGGTGCCGAGCCGGGGCCGCAGAAGCCGCCAATGATAAGCACCGAGCACACACGTGAGGAGGACAAGTAGCGTTTTTAACGCGAGTAGCCTGCCCCAGGTTGACGCGAAAAGTCCCACCCAATTGTCGGTGTAGAGGTAGGCCGTCGAGACGCCGGTGGCCAACAATAACGCCACGGCTCCAACGGCCATCGGGGAAAAAGCGTGGACAAGAGACGCCAGAACCTCTTCACCGCCCGGGCCACGCAACACGACAAACGCCGCGACGATTGCCGCAAGCGTCCCCAGCCACACCCCAGCCGCCAGGCCATGTAGCGGTTGTAGGGTCATCGCCAGCGCAATATCGTCCGGGCTCGCCATGGCGTGCCCCGTCATCGGAAGCGTCACCATGAGACCAAGCACGGACAGCGCCGAAAGCTGCCAGCCGCTGTCTGGGTGCAACCGGATCACACCCGCCGACACGATAGCCATGATCGTGACGACGACCTGCGGCATCCATAGCTCGCCCCATCGGCTTTCAAGCGCGACCACCCGAACCAGCTCGCCGGTCACAGGCTCCTCGACACCAAACGCTGAGTATGTTTGCGCGTAGAGCCGAGCGACGGTGGCCACCAGCAATAGACCAACCGACACGTAAGCCACGCCGCAAAAACGGTCGCTGACCGCACCAAGTATCTCTTCGCGGCGCCCCACCGAGAAGGCTGCCCGCGGCCGCACCCAGAGCTCACCGGCGACGGCACCCGTCAGCCCCAGAAACCCCAGATAGGTCAGCCACTTGGCCAGAGACAGATACACAAGGGCCAGGGACTCGCTCACCATCACTCCGGTTTGTAGTCGTCCGCTACCGGCACACGAGGGCGCCAATAGCACGGAATGCATAGGGAGTAGCACATTTGAGAAGTGGCTATTCAGAACAGTATCATACGGACTGCCTCGCTTCGGGCACGCGAATAATGCGAGCCCTCCCAGTTCATACCAACCACCAGACCGACGTCCGCTTCATATCAAAGGAGAACGCATGCGCAGGGTGGTCATTACCGGCATGGCAGCCATCAGCTGTATCGATCGCACCTTGCCTGATGTGCTGCGATCGCTACAGAACGGCCAATCCTGAATTTAGCTAATTCCTGAGCGCCAGAGCCTCGAATTTCGAAGTGCGCTAGGGGAAGCGCTCCCGGAACCGGACGTGCCGCGTCGGAGCCTCCGACAAATGGGACGCGGCGGGGAGCTCGCCGTTCACGCGTCCCAACAAGCGCTCGCGGACGCGGGGCTGGCGCAGCCAGACATCCCGAACGACAATCGTCATCGGATGCAAAGGGCACTTTCGCGACACCTACACCGAGTGCCGTGCCTTCAAAGACGAGGGACTCAAACTGGGCGGGACCGCTCTCCAGAAGGTCATGCATGACTCCATCCCGGCTAACCTTACGGTCATTTTCGGCACACGCGGCAGTAGCTTTACCGTATCCGCCGCGTGCGCGACCGGTGCGCTCGCGGTGGGGCAAGCGTCGCAGCTGCTGCGATGGGGAGTCCAGGACGTTGCGCTCTGCGGCGGCGTCCAGGAGGATACCTGGGAGTACTTTTGTCAGTTTGACGCCCTGAAAGCGTTTTCCATGCGCCAGCAGGAGCCAACTCGCGCGTCACGCCCCTTTGACCGTGAACGCGATGGTCTTGTGCCATCGCCAGGGGCCAGTGTGCTTGTCCTCGAAGAGCTCGAGCACGCGCGGCGACGGCCGACGAGGTCGTCAGCTGGCTCCGAGAGTATGCCGACCGGCGCCTCAACTCGCGTCTTATGGACGCGCGCCGATCGATTCCACCACAAGTTGTTCTCGATTTTGGCAATCGAGGATTGCTCGGATTGGAAGTGCCTCGAAAGCTCGGCGGCGTCGGACTCAATCACCGCGACGCGGCGCGCGTACTCGAGCAACTCGGCGCCATCGATCAGACGCTAGCGATGATGGTCATCGTGCACAACACTCTAGGGATCCGCCCGATCCTGAAGTCTGCAACACCGACCCGCCTCGACGCGCTCGTAGCACCAGATGTGGGCGCGTCTCGCGCCTGGGCCGTCGGGCGCATCGGCGACCATGATAGTGACTGGATTGCCGCGTCAGCCGCGACCGACAAAGGGCATTTTTGTGGCCATCACCGTCATGAACTGCACGTTCGCGTCGAGCGGCAGCCCCGCCATATAGACCACGGCGCTGGCAACATGGGCGACGTCGAACGTTGGCTCCGTCGCCATCGAGCCATCGGCCTGAAGCACACCAGACGACATCTTGGCCGTCATATCCGTTGCCGTATTCCCAATATCGATCTGGCCGCACGCGATGTCATAGGGGCGTCCGTCGAGCGACAGCGATTTTGTCAGACCGGTGATGGCGTGCTTGGTCGCCGTATACGGCGCGGAGAACGGCCGTGGCGCGTGCGCCGAAATCGAGCCGTTGTTGATGATGCGCCCACCTCGAGGATCTTGTGACCTCATCATCCGAAAGGCTTCCTGAGCACATAGGAAAGAACCGGTCAGGTTCGTTTCTACCGCTGCTTGCCAGTCGTTAAACGAAATCTCGTCAAAGGCTGCCGCCGGAGAAAAGACCCCGGCGTTGTTGAAAAGAACGTCGAGCCGACCAGACGTTGACTCTACCCGACGAAACAACTCCTGCACCGCATCTGGTTGTCGGACGTCGGTAGGAATGGCCACCGCGGACTCCAGCCCCGCGGCCCACTCCAGCCGTTCGGCCCGCCGGCCTGCGAGCGCAACCGTATACCCTGCCCTGAGAAACGCTTCCGCGACTGCCCGCCCGATACCCGAACCTGCCCCCGTCACAATCGCTGTTCGCATAAGTCGTGCAGTGTCTCGCGTTACCTACTACTTTGCTGGATCGTTCGGCCGTTTTACTGGGGCATTTCGACACTGTCGGGGAAAGTCAAAGTTTCACCGGTTTCATGAGCGTATTGCTGCTCTTCTGAAGAATACGCGTATTCTCGAACGTTCTTGCTGAGGCGACAAGTATTACCAGTGGCCTGTCGCAGAGAACAACAGACCCTCCGCGTCCGGTTTCGAGGCCCCGACGCATAGAAAGGTGGACCGAGTGCAATGCTTTGGATGCGGGGTCAACGCAAGACGGAGACCTGCAGGAGTGCCAAGCCCAATCGCTATATTGGCGCCGCCAAAGAAACCGCGCCGTCGTACTCCGCGGCGACGTCACATGGCGCAGGATGGAGAGAGCATCAAAAGCGACGTCAGATTCAGTCGGTCATGACCGTCGTCGGCGCGGCCACCTTCGAGCTCGCCCGCGTCGCCAGTGATGTAGAGACCCCGGACCCGAACCTTGTGACCGATGTGCGCCCCAACCCCAAATTCTTCCAGTGTCCCGATCAGCTGAATCCGTCGGTCGCCCAAAGGGGTCGTCGCGGTGGGCTCTTCCGGCAATCTTTCCTCAATGACGACCGGTGCGGTCGCGCGGTCCAGCCTGACCGCGCCAGTTCCGTCGTCCGCAAGACAACCCACCATCATGACGGTGGGCCGGAAATTTGGCCCAGGTTGCTGAGCCGCGGCGTCACCATTTACCCCGACCACGAGCGCGATCACGATCGCCGGCGCCAGCATACGTAAGGGTGCCGCGGAACGTCGGCGAGCCATCCGGAATGCGAGCACGGGATCACACCCTGACAGCGTCACGGCTGTCCGTCGATCTGTTTTTGCCACCATCCGGTCCCAAAGTTCGAGAATGGGCCGTCATCGACCGAAATCCGTGCTTCGACCCGATAGTTGACCGGCGAGACCAATCGCGTGACCAGTCGCAGACGCACGGTCTTCCCACGAGCCTGGAACGGCGCTGTCTCGTAGTGAATCGTATAGAACCCGCCCAGGTCTCCCCCCACGTGACCGACTTTGAGCATGTCAAAGCCACGACTATCGGCTTCGAACCGCGCAAAGGCCCGTTGCTCGCGAAGATAGACAATCGTCGACACGGCCGTAAAGGAGCCGTCCTGTTCGTCGGCTTGGATAGCGCTCGTGTAGTGACGCCCATCCTCGCTTTCGCTGTAGGTCTCGGTGCCACGAATAGTGCCGCCCATGCTGAGCGGGCTCTCTGGAGTCCGCCATTCGAACGTCCACACTCCAGGAAAATAGGCGTCGTAGTCAAAAAGTGGCACCTGGTCGGTGCTCTCGGTCGGTCGTCCGAGGTCGGGAATCTGTCCCTGCGGTCTCTCCGCTGGGCGAGGCTGAGCGGGCTGAGCCAGGGCTGACGGCACCGACAGCCCGAGCGAGACCACAAAAAGTGCGACGGCGCGCATCAGTCGTTGTCGTTGGTACGGGGCGTACCCTTTGTCAAATCCTGACTGTCGACCGTGTATTCAGTGAACGCCTGATACATCTCGTCCCAACTCTGTTGTCCCCAATAGACCTCGAGATGAGGGCCAGGATTCCACCGATTTCCCAGCGAGTTGTCATAGACCCCGATCCCCGTGATCTTGCTGCCGGCCGGGAGGTGCAAAGGCTCCTCGAGCTCGTAGTGAATCTGCCAGTTGAAATCGAACTCTGGCACATCAAGCAGTGTCTGCTCGCGGCCATCGGGATAGGTCACAACCCATCTCAGGCTCTTGCCTCTGAGGTGCATGTGTGGGGACAGGCCAAACAACGTGACCGGTTCATTGATGGGCGTGATGCCGGTGATCTTCCAGTCATCCGCATACGGCGGGATGTTTGGGATGCGTGCACGTCGAACCTGACCGGTCTCTTGGTCACGGGTCGGATGAATCTCCACGCCCTCCACGATATAGATGTCATTGCCAAACGGGTCGGTGGGAAACGCATTACCCGCCTGCCGGGTCAGCACTTCGTGCGTGACGGGCGCAGTGTTGAACCAGAGCCCAAGCTTGCTCCGCTCTTTTTGCGGGATTCCGATCGGGTTGTAGTGCATCGTCCATCGGATCCACTTGTCGCCATTGAGCCGCTTCCCTGTCCCCGGTCGATGACGCTCCACTCCTCGGCCCGGCACATAGGACAAGAGCTTGCTGCTCCCAGGGAGATTCACCTCATTGAAGACTGCCTGCTCCACGGTTGCTGACCGGGTCTCTTTGAGACTTGCGGCCGCGCTATCGTCTTCTACAAGGACCCCGTCGACAACCGTCTTCCCCTCGGGAAGATCGACCGTGTAAGCACCGGAGTGGTGAACGACCGCATAGTTGCTGGGTCGAAGCTCCAAAACCTCCGCAAACCTATCCCCGTCCCACGGGATGTCAGAGTAGAAGTCGATGTAGTCTTCTTCGCCCTCGGCCGGGATCTCATACTCGACCGGTAGTTCGAACACGTAGTCTGGTTCACCGCGTTCCGTATAGGTCCACCCCTTCGGAAAGTCCGGCGCGGCTGGCAGATCCGCGTCACTACCTCTCAGCGCGCCGCCGTCCACCCACCGGGCGATCACATCGATCTGCTCGGGAGTTAGCAACCGTTCGTTGCGAAACGCGACGCTGTTGTTTGGGTCGGCAGGCCACGGCGGCATGACGCCTGACACGACCATTTCTTTGATCGAGCGCGCCCACGGCCGGCTCTCCTCATACGAGAGGAGAGACATCGGCGCGATGTTGCCCGGCCGGTGACACGTGACACAATTGTCAAAAAATATAGGTGCGATGTCCGACGAAAACGTCGGCACGCCATCCTCGGCGCTAGCACTCGGTGTCACGACCACCGACATGACGATGACGAACGCTACTGATATACCGAATAGTCGTTGCATCGACCCTCCTGGCCAGATCCTGCACTGTACCGCTCCGGTAGGTGGATCCGCAACCTGCCGTGCGCAACCCCTCACTGCGATGACAAAGCCCCCCAGGCCAAGCGACGCAAGATCCAGCGCGTAGATACTGGCCGGCCCAACCTTGACCGCACCTTCACGAGGGCAGCGGAAACCGCTATTCTCAGGGCCTCATTTCTCTCGTTTCTCGCGACCCCGATCTCGACGGAGAACAGCCATGAGCACGACCAGACAATCCGCCTCTCACGTGTATGTGTCGTTTCAGGACGACGATAAAGTCTCAATCTTTACGCTGAATCCCGACACGGGTGCACTTGTCTGGCAAGAAGATGTCGCCATAGAGGGTGGACCGGCGCCGATGGCCATCTCTCCCGACCAGCGTGTACTCCATGTGGGGCGAAGGGGACGGCAAGAAATCTCTAGCTATCGTGTTGACGCGGCCACGGGCGGCCTCACCTTAATCGGCACGGTGCCGCTGCAAGGCGAACCCGTATATGTGGCCACCGATCGCACCGGCCGATTCGTCTTATCGGCGTACTACTACCAAAGCACCGCGGCCGTGCACGCGGTTGGAGACGACGGCGCTATTACGTTCCCTCCGGTCGAGTGGCGTTTCACGGCCCACGGCGCCCACGCCATCAAGACAGACCGCAGCAATAGATACGCGTTCGTCCCCCACATCGCAAATCGGGGACCAAACGCGATTTTTCAATTCGCGTTTGATGAAACCACTGGCGTATTGACCCCTAACGACCCGCCGCGCCACTCGCCGACGGAATACTTGGGACCGCGGGCCCTCGCGTTTCACCCGAGTCTGGACATCGTCTATTTTTCGGATGAGCAGGGTGGCAGTGTGACGGCGTATCGTCTGAATGCGTCCACGGGCACCCTGGAGCCGGTGCAAACGATCACTACCCTGCCCGACGACTACACCGGCAACAACACGTGCTCACAGATTCAGATCGCGGCGTCTGGCAAGTTTCTCTATGCCCCCAACCGAGGGCACAATAGCGTCGCCAGCTTCGTGGTCGATGAGTCGACCGGCCACCTCACCGCCACTGGCTGGGTTTCCACAGAGCCTGTCCCGCGGGCCTTCAGTCTCGACCCAAGCGACCGCTTTGTGTTCGTCGGTGGTCTAGATTCCGGTCGAATCGCATCGTATGAGGCAGATCCGAGCACCGGCGTCTTGACACCGCTTGAAACATACGAGGGAGGCAACCGACCCATGTGGGTCCTCATCGCGAATCTCAGCACATGAAGGAGATCGCAGCGTATAAAATGGACAAATATGGGTTGCGATCCGACGCTGCCGGCACTACGATGCCATCGTAGCGTGGTGTATAAGAAAATAAATTACCGAATGGCATCGAAGAGCGCCTTCGCCAGCGGGGTCTGCGTCGTAGGTGTGGTGCTTGCAACGAGCGCCTTGCACGGGCAAGCCTCCGCCCAAGAAGCGCCCGGCGTGAGCCTGGCGACCGAGACCCAGGCGCTGGTCGATCGATACTGCGTCGGTTGTCACAACGATCGACTCCAAACGGCCAACCTCTCCCTGGACGCCTTCGACGCGACGTCGCCAGCCGAGCACCCAGATGTGTGGGAAAAGGTGGTCACTCGGCTCCGGGCCGAATCCATGCCTCCTCCGGGCCGGCCTCGCCCCGATTCAGCAACGTACGACGCGGTGGCCGGCTGGCTGGAAGCAGAGCTCGACCAGGCCTGGATGACGGCCCCAGACCCAGGCCGTTCGGCGGCCGTTCATCGTCTCAATCGGACCGAATACGGCAATGCGATTCGCGACCTCCTGGCGTTGAATATTGATGTCACGACGCTTCTGCCCGGAGACGAGACCGCCGACGGAAGTTTTGACAATTTTGCCGAGGCGCTCACCATCTCAAAGGCGCATCTGGAACGCTATCTATCGGTGGCGCGTCATGTGACCCGGCTGGCGGTCGGCGTCACGCCCGACCGACCGGCTGGCGACAATTTCGACATACCGCTCCACGTCATCCAGAAAGACCGTCAAAGCGAAGACCTTCCGTTTGGGTCTCGCGGCGGTATGGCGATTCCGTATCACTTCCCCGTGGACGGGGAGTATCTCGTCAAAGTCCGACTGAGGCGGCAATATCAGGACTACATCACCGGCATGGGATGGCCGCAGCAACTGGACGTCCGGCTCGACGGCCAGCTTGTGAAGCGGTTCACGATTGGGGGCAACGCCGAAGGGGAACCGGCCGCGTCCAGCTACGCCGGCGACGGTGAGCCCGGATTTGCCGCCGACCCGCGCTGGGAGCAGTTCATGCAGGTCACCGGCGACGCCCATTTGGAGGCGCGGATCCCGGTCGACGCTGGACCCCACATCGTCGGCGTGTCCTTTGTGCGGGACCTGTGGGCACCCGAAGGATTACCACAACCACTCCAGCGCGGTCGGGTCATTACAAATGATCAAATCTACATGGACCACGCGTCGGTAGGAGCGGTCTCTATTGGCGGTCCGTTCCATACAACCGGCCTCGGCGACACCCCGAGCCGGAGCCTCATATTCTCGTGCCAGCCCCCGGACCGCACAGAAGCCGCGGACAGAGCTTGCGCGACCGAGATTTTGACTCGTCTCGCCCGACGCGCGTATCGTCGCCCAGTCACGTCCAGCGACCTCGCGTCCCTCCTGGACTTCTTTTGGGAGGGCCGAGTAGACAGCGGAAGCGAGAGACGTAGCAGCGGTGAGCCAGGAGGCGCCGGAAGCTTTGACGCCGGCATCCAGTTTGCGCTGGAGCGGATGCTGGTCGACCCGGACTTTCTCCTACGCGTGTATCGTGACCCGATCGACGCCGACGGCACGGTATACGCATTGGACGATGTTGAGCTTGCCAGTCGGCTGTCTTTCTTTTTGTGGAGCAGCATTCCCGACGACGAGCTGCTCGGGCTGGCAGAGGACGGCCGGCTCACCGACCCCGAAGTGCTCGACGCCCAAGTCGCCCGTCTCCTCGCGGACCCGCGCGCGGTCGAGACACTTGTCAACGACTTTGGGGCGCAGTGGCTGAACCTTCGTCGAGTGGGCGACGTCGTCGTGGACGCACGCCGCTATCCGCACTATGACGAGAACTTGCTTCAGGGATTTGTTCAGGAAACAGAACTCTTTCTGGCCAGCACGGTTCGGGAAGACCAAAGTGTTCGTGAACTACTCGGCGCAGACTATACGTTTGTGAACGAGCGCCTGGCCGAGCACTACGGCATACCCGGTGTGTACGGCAGTCGCTTTCGGCGGGTCTCACTGCCGGATCCGGCCGTGCGCGGTGGAATCCTCGCCCACGGGGCCCTGCTCGCGACGACGTCCTACCCTGATCGGACCTCACCGGTCCTGAGGGGAAAGTGGCTGCTCGACAATATTTTTGGTATCCGGGTCCCTCCGCCGCCGCCAGGAGTGGACACGAACCTCGACAGCCAAGCCGGAACACCGACATCATCGATTCGCGAGCGGCTGGCCTTGCATCGGCAAAGCCCGACCTGTGCCACGTGTCACGCGCTCATCGACCCCGTAGGGTTCGCCCTCGAAAACTTTGATGTCATCGGTGGCTGGCGCACCAAGGACGAGCGGGGAAATCCCGTGGACGCAACCGGCACCACAACCAGCGGGGCGACAGTCGAGGGATTGGCAGGGCTGCGCGCGCTGTTGCTGAAGCGGCCGGACAGCTTTCCCCGAACGATGACAGAAAAGCTCCTGGCGTATGCCCTCGGTCGACCGCTCGCGGCCCACGACCAGCCCGCGGTTCGGCAGATTGTGCGGGAAGCGGCCAAAGACGATTACCGCTGGTCGTCCATCGTCTCTGGTATTGTCAAGAGTCCGGCGTTTCTGACGCGGTCGCTCGAGCAGGTTACGAACTAGGGATGTTCAAAGGGAGATACGGATGCCGTTGTTGACAAAAAAGGCCCTACCTCGCCGTCTCGTACTCCGAGGCCTTGGCGCCACGATGGCGCTCCCCCTCCTCGACGCGATGGTTCCGACGGCCACCCGGGTGGCCAGCGCGGCCACCAAGCCAGCCCACCGATTCCAAGCGTTCTATGTGCCAAACGGAATGGCGATGGAGCACTGGACGCCGTCGACGAGCGGTATCGACTACACCCTCTCTCCTATTCTGGAACCATTGGCGGGCTATCGCGACCGGATGTTGGTGGTGAGTGGGCTGAAGGCGAACTGGAACTACATCCACGCCGGCGCGTCCGGCTCGTTTCTTACGGGCACCGTGCGCGGCGGGCGGAACGAGATCGAGATTATCGCCGACACCTCCATGGACCAGATGCTCGCGCGGCACTTTGCCGAGATCACACAGGTCCCGTCTCTCGAGCTGTCGATGGACCGGCCAGCAAATGCTGGCGCCTGTACCGGGAACCTGAGTTGCGCTTACACGCATACGCTCTCGTGGCGGAGCCCAACGCAGCCGCTCCCGATGGAGTGGAACCCGAGGGCGGTATTTGAGACCCTTTTCGGCGACACGGGCAGCACGGAACGGTCGGCCCGTGAAGCTCGGCTCCGTCAACACAAGAGCTTGCTCGACGCGGTGTCCAGCAAACTCGCGGCCCTGCGGGCCGAACTCGGACCGCAGGACCAAATCAAGGTCGAGGAGTATGCTGACGCGGTTCGCGACGTCGAGCTGCGGATCCAACGGGCAGAGGAGCAGAGCGACCTCGAGCTGCCCGAGGTGCTCCAACCCCAAGGCGCGCCGTCAGTGTTTGAAGACCATTTGGCGTTGATGCTGGACCTGCAGGTGCTGGCGCTCCAGTCGGATCTCACGCGCGTCATTAGCTTCATGTTGAGCAAGGAGCAGAGCGCCCGACCCTATCCGAACATCGGGGTCCCGGAAGCACACCATCCACTGTCACACCACAACGATCAGCCGGAATTGATCGCTCATATGGCAAAGATCAACCGGTATCACACCGAGTTATTCCGGCAGTATCTGGACCGGCTCGAGGCTACCCCGGATGGTGATGGCTCGTTGCTCGACAACATGACTATTCTTTACGGGTCGGGGATTTCGAACAGCACCCGGCACGCCGGCAACAACCTCCCATTGTTGGTCGTGGGCGGCGGAGCGGGCACGCTTCCCAGCGGTCGACACCTCAGCTACCCGGACGAGCCGTCGATCGCCAACTTGCTGGTGACCTTTATGGACAAGCTCGACGTCCCGGTCGAACGTGTAGGTGGGAGCACCGGGCGGTTGCCCCTAGAAACGCTATCCGGGGTGTAACCGGTTCGGCGAGCCGCAGTGACGCGTCAGCGACGGACGAGAGTGGGCATGAAACAAACTGAGAGACGGTGCGCGCGCCGGACGCTCGTCGCGCTTCTGGTCGGGGTCGTCGTCACAACGGCGTTTCATATTGACGCCTCGTCAGCAGCATTTCGCCCTGCTGCGCTGGCTCCGCTCATCGACGCCGCAAAAAAAGCCGACAGCGGCGCCATAGAAGCCCTTCTCGAACAAGGCGTGGCTGTCGAGGCGACGGAGCCAGATGGCACAACCGCTCTCCATTGGGCGAGCTATCGAGACGACCTCGACAGCGCCGGCCTCTTGATTCGCGCGGGCGCGCCAGTCAACGCCGCAAACGACCTGGGTGCGACGGCGTTGTGGACGGCCAGCCAGAATGGCAGCGCAACGATGGTGACGCTGCTCCTCAACGCCGGGGCTGACCCGAACGTGGCACTCCTGAACGGGGAAACGCCGGCAATGGTCGCGGCCCGCAGTGGCAGCGCGGCGGTGATCGCGATGCTGGCCGAGGGCGGCGCCGACCTCGATGCGCGGTCCACCAGACATCAGACGGCACTGATGTGGGCGGCGGCGCAGTCGCACGCGGATGTCGTCAGTGTCTTGCTCGACTATGGTGCCGATGTGCACGCACGGTCTGCGGTGTGGAGCCAGCTCATGGCCGTGCCGCCTCACAGCTACCCGAGCAATCATCGGTATGTCCCGCACGGCGCGAACACCGCGTTGATGTTTGCGGCCCGAGTAGGCGCAGTTGAGTCCGTGCAGCGGCTCGTGGCGGCCGGGGCGGATGTGACAGATAGCAACGCCTGGGGCGTCTCGGCGGTCGCAATGGCCGCCCATGCCGGTCACACCGATGTCGCGGAGCTCCTGCTCGAACACGGCGCCGACCCTGACGCAGCCAACGCGGGCTTTTCCCCCCTTCACGCGGCGGTCATGCATCGGAACGAGCGGTTGGTAGCCAGCCTCCTCGCGCACGGGGCCGACCCGAATGTCCAGCTTGGAGCGTGGACACCCCGGCGACGAGCGTCGGCCGACCACAACTTTGAGCCGGCCCTCGTGGGTGCAACCCCGTTCTGGCTCGCGGCACGGTTTGCCGAGGCGGGTCTCATGCGCATCCTGGCCAGTTATGGCGCCAACCCACTGTTCACGTTGGACGTCGAATACCAAGCGGATTACCGTGGCGGCGTCGCGAAACACCAACGTGACGTGACCACTGCCGTCATGGCCGCGACCGGAATGGGTGGAAATACGCAACGAGCGTGGATACAACGGGCGCGCGTCGAGCCCGAGCGCGCTGTGCTCGACGCGGTCCGGGTGGCGACGGACCTTGGCGCGAGCGTGGACGGAGCGGACCAGACTGGCGACACCCCACTCCACTATGCCGCCGTCAACGGCCATGACCTCGTGGTGACCTATCTCGTCGAGCACGGCGCACGGCTCGACGTTGAAAACGACCGCGGTGAAACTCCGCGGAGGGCCGCCGCCGCTCGGGGGCGGGGCGGATTCACCGTAGAGTTGCTGGATTCGCTCGCCGAGCTTCGCTAACGGCAAGTCCTCTGCCCATTCGCCCCCAACCGCTACTGAGGCAGACGACGGTCCGCGAGCAAGTGGAGATTCACGCTCGGCCGGCTCACGCTCACCGAGATCCCCCCGCCACCACCAACGTCAACCGCCACGTCGTAGACGACACGGTACCGCGTCGACACGAGCTCAAAATTGACGTCGAGCCGATTCGCAAAATCAGTCAGTCGGTCCGATAGCCCCGTGACCGTCGCGATCGATTCGAAGATTCCGCCCGTGTTTCCCGTCAAATTGAGACCATATTGGGTTTGAGCGCCGTTCTGTCCGTCGGCCCCTCGTACCGACACCACCAAGACGTGGACCGTCGCCTCCCGGGCACGGAGGTCGTCGATAAAGTCGTTGTACTTGTTGTCGCCTATGTAGCCACTGGATTCGTTGGCATCGGTGACGAGAACCACGAAGACGGGCCACGCATCGTCGTCGTCAAACCGGCGGTCCCAGGTCTCGAACAAACCATCCATCATCTTTGGCCCGCCCCCTCCGCGAAAATCTCTCCAGTGCCCTTCCTGAGATCATCACGGTCCGACGTGAAGTCGACACGACGTTGGACGTTTCCGGCAATCGTGAACACGCCGATTTCGTGAACAGGGTCCAGAGTGTCTACGAACGACGCGAGACCGGCGCGTAGCGAGGTATCCCCATTCGCCTCCGACATCGCATTGCCGTTGTCGACCATCAAAGCCACCTTCATCGGATCGCTTTGGACCTTCGCCGAGACGACGGTCAGGGGTGTGCCGTCTAGCGACAGCGAGAAGTCATCCGCCGATAGGTCCACGACAGGCGTGCCGTCAGCCCCGACGACTGAGGCGTAGAGAAATCCTGAGACTGTGCAAACACGACACCCGACGTCCCCAGCATGGCTGCAAAACCGACAAACACGAGGCACGCGCCACAGCGTTTACTCTGTTCGACTCGAAACATGCGCAACCCTCCACACTTGGTTGGCGCCAACCACCGCCGATCCTCACTCGAGCGTGACGCACCACCAATAAACATTTGCCGAATATATCCGATAGGCGCGGCCCCTCGTCACACACGGGCATGTCCGACTGATTTGCGCGGTCCTACAACGAGCCACCAGGACCGCCAGCGTGCGACATGCCCCGGTCGTCTGAAATCGCTGCCGCGGCGGTCCGCGGGGTGGTAAACTGCGGAGACAAAAATGTAGGCAAGGGCGCGTCCTGGCAAGACAGTCTGAGGACCGCCACCGACCCAAGGGGAACGTATGCGTGGAGCAACAAGACTTGTTGGCGCGATCGGTGGGATAGCCCTTATCGGCCTTTCGTATACACCAGCACCAATGTATGCGGCGGGGCAGACCGACAACGAGGCGACGTTCACACGAGACGTGCTTCCGATCCT
>Ga0310123_10000467_pt1 | contig 36224 bp, 36 predicted proteins | sample CB6_AW_1057_MG_FD_203505 | JGI IMG/M metagenome (GOLD analysis project Ga0310123, IMG submission 203505) | Marine microbial communities from Western Arctic Ocean, Canada - CB6_AW_1057 | ecosystem: Environmental > Aquatic > Marine > Oceanic | place: Canada: Western Arctic Ocean | collected... | reverse complement strand
ATGACATAGTCGTAGGTTATAAACCACAGCTCGCTTTTTATGAAGCTCAAGGAATAGAAGGCATGCAAATGCTTGCTAAAACAATTGAATATATCAAAAATCTTCCAGAAAAAAAGTTAATCATTGGTGATTGCAAAAGATCAGATATTGACTCAACTTCCGAAGCATATGCGAAAGCAATGTTTGAATATTGGGATTTTGATGCATGTACAATTGTTCCATATTTTGGAAAAGACGGTATTATTCCTTTTTCGAATTATGTTAATAAAGGGGTTTTCATTGTTTGTAAGTCCTCCAATAAGTCTGGAAAAGAAATACAAGATTTTTTTTCTGAAAAAGAAAATTTGAGTGTTTATCAAAAAGTAGCAAAAATAGCTAGTAATCTTAACACAAATAATAATATTGGTTTAGTAATGGGAGCAACGTATCCTGATCAACTTTCTATTATAAGAAAAGAACATCCTGATTTACCTTTTCTTATTCCTGGAATTGGGCATCAAAAAGGAGATTTAGAAAAAGTGATCAATTATTCAACTGGCGAAAACACTTCTACGGTGTTAATTAATTCTTCAAGAGGGATTATTTATGCTTCGAGTAATAAAGAAAAATATGGCATTTCTGCTCGTGAAAAAGCTTTAGAAACAAATAAAAAAATAAATGATATTTATAATTAAAATTTATTGACCTTGTGCTTTAAATCATTATTCTAATAAAAACTCTTAAGTAAAAATGCAAAAATTAATTGTTGAAAGTCTAAAAATTAATAATGTTGGTCAAAGGGTAGTAATTTTAAAACAAGAATCAGGATCAATGTATTTAGCAATATGGATTGCAACAGCTGAAGCTGATTCAATTGCTATAAGATTACAAAAAATTGATATTCCAAGACCATTGACTCATGATTTACTTTGTAATTCAATTTCCGAACTTGACGGTAAAATAGAAAAAATAATCATTACTGACATCAAAAATGATACTTTCTATGCAAAAATTATCGTTAATCGATCAGGAAAAATAATCCAATTAGACTCTCGTCCATCTGATGCTATATCTGTAGCATTACAAGCTAATGTTCAAATATATTGTGAAGATTCAGTGTTAGAAAAGGCTGGTTTTAAGAAAAGAGATATCGATGATGATTTATCAAAGGATAAAACGAACAAAAAAAAATCTAAAGAAATGAATTCCCGATTACCTTTAGGCGATAAAGAGAGAAAGTCTCTTTCTGTTTTTGAATCCTTCATTGATACCTTAGACATAGATGAGTAAAAAAAAGATCCAAAAAAACAAGAAAAATAACAATCAAGAATCTCTTAGTACCAATCTAATTCTTGCTGGTAAATATATAAGTTTGGGATGGATAATGGTCATACCGATTATAGCATTCACTTTCGTAGGAAATTTAATTGATAAAAAATTTAATCTTCCTTATTTATTGACCTTTATTGGTTTGATCATTGGTCTTTCAGTAGGTATTATTGGAACGGTCAGAATTTTAAAAATGAAAAACAATAAGAATTAATAAGGATTAATGTTCTAAATGTTTAATTCTAAATCAATAATTTTATCCGCTCTGGTTTTGATAATATTAGTGGTATCAGTTTTAGGTGGAGCTTTGGGAGCAAGTTTTGGATTTGGATTTTTAAGTGGTCCTCTTCCTTTTATATCTATCCCTGCAGAGACTATTTTTAAACCCTTTGGATATGAATTAAAAAACTCTAGTGTTATGCTCTGGATGTCTATGATTGTTTTGATAGTTCTATCTTGGTTAGCGACAAGAAAATTACAGGAAGTCCCCTCAAAATTACAAAATATATTTGAATTGATCATTCAATTTTTTATGGATACGGCAAGAGAAGCTGGAGGAGATAAAGCTAAAAGATTTCTCCCTGTTGTTATAACAATTTTTTTCGCAGTTTTAGCTTTTAATTGGTTGGGAATTTTACCAGGAGTTGGATCTATCGGAAAAATCGAAACAATTGATGAATGGGTTTCTCATCATTCACATTCAGGACATTGCTCAAAAGTGGAAGTAGAGCATTCTAGTAAAACTGAAGTTAATGTAAATCACGAAATATTATCTAAGTTATGTGTACTTGAAGAAGAATCTTCCCACGGCTTTGTAGTTTTCGATAGTTATGAAAGTTCTTTTCTTTCGAAAATTAATATTATGCCAATTGGAAGAGGAGAATCTTCTAGAGCTCCTTTGAGTTCTATAGGCAATTATGAAGTTGAAGAAATCGAGCAGATTAGAAAAAAAATACTTAATGGTGAAGACCCTAATAAATTAGAAGAATGGAAAAAAATTAAAACAAATATTTCTATCGGAAGAGTATCTGAGTTATACGAGAGTAAAAATGGGACAGTTAGTCCTTCAGAATATATTGGCAAGAAAACGGGAGAACTTATCCCCTTTTTTAGAGGTGCCTCAACAGATGTAAATACTACATTGGCTATAGCTATTTTTGCGATGATCTTTATTCAATATTGGGGATTTTCATCACTTGGATTCAAAGGTTATAGTGGGAAATTTATAAATTTATCACATGGACCAATTAATGCATTTGTTGGAATACTGGAATTGTTTGGCGAACTGGCAAAAACTATTAGTTTTACTTTTAGGCTTTTTGGTAATATGTTTGCAGGTGAGATAGTTCTTATATCAATGGGTTTTTTGCTTCCAATGATAGGAATGATTCCATTTATGGGCCTTGAGTTATTCGTTGGAGTGATACAAGCGTTAATTTTTTCAATGTTGACATTAGTTTTTGGTGTAATGGCAGCAACATCTCATTCTGAACATGATGAACATTAAAATAAATAAATAATAATATAAAAAAGAAGGGAGAAAAACAATGGCAGGTGAATGGATACCAATGGGAGCAGGTTTATCAATGGGGTTGGGAGCTATTGGTTCAGGAATAGGTATTGGAATGTTAGCCAATGGCGCATTGCAATCTTTGGGAAGGAATCCTGAAGCAAGAGGTCCGATACAACAAAATATGATATTAGCGATTGCTTTTACTGAAGCAATAGCAATATATTCTCTTGTTGTGGCCATATTGATACTATTTGTTTTGTAAAACTTTTCTCAGCTATTATTTATAGCTGAGAAAATAATTTAGGAGAAAAATATGGATGCATTAGGGATTAATCTTTCTGGTTTAATAACTCAGTTAGTAAGTTTTATTATTTTGTTCCTTATATTGAAAAAAGTTCTTTTCGGGCCAATAAATAAAATTCTTCAAACTAGAGCAAAAAAAATTCAAGAAAGTTTGGAAATGGCGGAAAGTGTGAAGCAAGAAGCTACTGAATCTGCAGAAAGACTTGAATCTGAAATTAATAAAGCTAGACAAGAAGGGCAAAAGTTGATTGGTGATGCTCGAGATGCTGCAGAAAAATATAAACAACAAGAAATACTTAGAACAACTTCTGAATCTGAAGAGATGATAAAAAAAGCTAACAAATCTATAGAAAAAGAAAGAGATTTAGCTATACAAAGTGTGAGAAAAGAATTTTCATCTTTAGTTATTTCAGCTGCTTCTAAAGTAGTTGAAAAAACCATAGATCAAAAAGATCATAAAGAGATTTTGGATAAAGCTATAGATAATGAAATAGGAAAAGTGAAGAAATAATTATGGCGACATCGATAGTAAAAAGATACGCTAAAGCTATAGTGGAACTAGCAATAGAAAATAATAATTCTTCTACTTGGGTAAATAACTTTGATGATGCTCATACATTTTTAAGTAATCGTGATCTATTTGCTTTCCTAACTTCCCCGCAAGTCCCCCAAATGGAAAAATTTAAATCAATTGACACATTGATGAAAGAATATGATAAATTATTTAAGAACTTTCTTAAGGTCTTAATCTCCCGAAATCAAATTAATCTATTCCAAAATATCAAAGAAGATTTTATACGGCAGTTTCAAAGTTCTACTGGAAAAATTTCTGCAATAATATCTTCTGCAGTAAAAATATCTGACTCTCAAAGGAAATTGATTATAGAAAATATTTGTAAGATTTTTGACGTAAATGAAGTAGATATTCAAGAAAAAATAGATCAAAAAATATTAGGTGGATTGATAATTAATGTAGGAGATACAGTAATTGATATTTCAACAAGTAACAAATTGGAAAATTTAAAAAAACATTTATTAAAAACTAGTACATTATAATGAAAATGGAGAAATGATATGTCCCCAAGTAGTCAAGATATAGCATCAATAATCAAAAGACAAATTGAAGAATTTGGAGGTGACTTTACAATGGTCGATATAGGAACTGTTGTTGAGTCTGGAGATGGAGTGGTAAGGATACATGGCCTCTCAGGAGTCAAAGTTAATGAATTATTACAATTCCCAAATGATATTATTGGATTGGCCCTTAATCTGGAAGAAGATTCTGTTGGAGCAGTAATATTGGGTGATTATTTGTCGATAAAAGAAGGAGATGAAGTACGCTCTACAGGGAGAATAGTTGAAGTTCCTGTTGGAGATAATTTATTGGGACGAGTTGTTGACCCTTTAGGCAGACCTTTAGATGGTCGAGGAGATATTTCTACTCAAGAATCATTTCCCGTTGAAAAAATTGCTCCAGGTGTAGTTGAAAGAAAATCTGTAGATCAACCAGTACAATTTGGATTAAAGATAGTAGATGCAATGGTACCAGTTGGAAGAGGGCAAAGAGAATTAGTTATAGGTGATAGAACTACGGGTAAAACTTCACTTTGTGTTGATGCTCTCATAAATCAAAAAAATTCAGATATTATAGGTATTTATGTTGCGATAGGGCAAAAAGCATCGAAAGTTGCATCAGTTGTAAGTCGAATTGAAGAACAAGGTGCATTAGATAATACTATTATAGTAACTGCAAATGCTTCTGATTCAGCAGCATTACAATATTTGGCCCCGTATGCAGGTGTTACGATGGCTGAATTTTTTATGGCTCAAGGAAAAGATGTTTTAATTGTTTATGATGATTTAACTAAACATGCATGGGCATATCGTCAAATGTCTTTATTACTAAGAAGACCTCCAGGTAGAGAAGCTTATCCAGGAGATGTCTTTTACTTACATTCCAGACTACTTGAAAGGGCAGCCAGATTAGATGAAAAGTATGGAGGAGGTTCTATTACTGCTCTACCAATTATTGAGACTCAAGCTGGAGATGTATCAGGTTATATCCCAACAAATGTAATTTCGATAACTGATGGACAACTTTATTTAGAACCAGATTTGTTCAACTCAGGTATAAGACCTGCCGTCAATGCAGGATTATCTGTTACTCGAGTTGGTTCATCTGCTCAAAGAAAAGCTATGAAGGCAGTTTCTGGATCTCTCAAAGGTGAAATGGCTCAATATTCTTCATTACAAACCTTTGCGCAATTTGGAACAGATGATCTTGATGCAATTACTCGTCAACAATTAGCTAGGGGTGAAAGATTGACTGAATTATTGAAACAAAATGAGAATCAACCTCTCTCTTTTGAAAATCAAGTTTCAATTTTTTACGTTGCAAATCAAGGAGATTTAGATGATATCAATATTGAAAGAATATCTGAATTTGAAATAGGATGGTATGATTTCATAGCTGCTAATATTTCTGATGTCATGAAAGACATTTCAGAATCAGGAGAACTTTCAGATGACTCCATGAAAAAAATTAACGGAGCTATAAAGACGTATAAAGGGACATTTGGAAATTAATTATTATGCCAAGTACTAAGGAATTAAGAGCAAGAATAAGATCAGTTACCAATACTGCAAAAGTTACGGGTGCTATGCAATTGATAGCGGCTTCAAAGATGCGTAGAGCGCAAGAACAAGTAAGTAAAGGGAAAGAATATTCTAAAACCCTTAATAAACTACTTTCTACATTATCTAGTTCTGTGGATTCAACTGAGGTAAATATTCCTTTATTAGAAAAAAGAGAGGTAAAAAATAAATTATTGATTATGATTACCCCAGAAAGAGGATTAGCTGGGGCTTTAATAGGAAATATAAACAGAAAAGTAATAGGTAGTATTAATAATTCAAAGGAACCGTATAAAGTTTTGTCTATAGGTAAAAAAGGATCAAGATTCCTGGCTTCTAGAGGATTTGAAATAATTGATCAAATTGTCATTAATGACAGGCCAGAATTAAGTGACACCTTAAATGTATCAGAATTAGCAATTGATGGTTTCATAAAAGAAAATTGGGATCAAGTAGATATAGCATTTAGTGAGTATATAAGTACAACTTCTCAAAAACCAACATTAAGAACAATTTTACCAATTACTAGAGATGAAGAATCAGATGTTAATTCAAATGTTGATTATATTTATGAACCTTCTCCTCAAGAAGTTTTAAAAGAAATCACCCCAAAGTACATCCGGTCTCAAATATTTCAATCTGTTCTAGAAGCTTTTGCTAGTGAGCATTCCGCCAGAATGGTTGCTATGCAAAATGCAACAGATAATGCAAATGAACTTATTGATGTTTTAACTTTGGATCTCAATAAAGCTAGACAAGAAACAATAACTGCAGAATTATTAGATTTAATTGGAGGTATTTCTGCATTAGAAGAAAGATAAAAAGGAGAAAATTTATGTCAAAAGGCGATAAAGGAAAAGTAGTACAAATTATTGGAACGGTAGTTGATGTTGAATTTGAGCAAAATCAGTTACCAGAAATCTTTCATGCACTAGAATTACAAAATGAAGGAGAAAAATTGACTTTAGAAGTTGAGCAACATGTAGGTAATTCTTGGGTTAGATGTTTGGCTCTAGGACCAACGGAAGGTTTAGCTAGAGGAGTTGAAGTTATAGATATTGGAGCTCCTGTGTCTGTTCCAGTAGGAAAAGATTCATTAGGAAGATTATTTAATGTAGTAGGTGATCCAATAGATAATGGAGATCCGATAGATAGTAAAGCTATAAGATGGCCGATCCATAGGGAACCTCCGGATTTTGATCAACAATCAGGATCAACAGAAGTTTTAGAAACAGGAATTAAGGTATTGGATCTAATTACTCCATTTGCTAAAGGTGGAAAAATTGGTGCATATGGTGGAGCAGGTGTGGGTAAGACAGTTATTATTACTGAATTGATTAGAAATATTGCTCAAGAACATTCTGGAGTATCTGTTTTTGCTGGTGTAGGAGAAAGATCACGTGAAGGGAATGATTTATGGCATGAAATGCAAGATTATGGAGTTTTAGGCTCCACCGCGTTGGTATTTGGTCAAATGAATGAACCCCCTGGAACCCGAGCAAGAATAGCTTTAACTGGCTTGACAATGGCCGAATATTTCAGGGATGAAGAGAAACAAGATGTCTTATTATTCGTAGATAACATTTATAGATACATTTTGGCAGGAATGGAAGTTTCTGCATTATTGGGTAGAATGCCCTCTGCTGTAGGATATCAACCAACCCTTGCAACAGAAATGGGAGATTTAGAAGAAAGAATCACCACAACAGTTAATGGATCCATAACATCATTTCAAGCAGTGTATGTCCCTGCTGATGATTATACTGATCCAGGAATAGTAACTACTTTTGGTCACCTTGATGCTAATGTTTCACTTGATCGTTCTTTGGCAGCACAATCTTTATTTCCTGCTGTTGATCCTCTGGCTTCGAATTCAAGGATATTAGAGCCAGCTATTGTAGGAGAAGATCATTATAATGCTGCTCGAGGAGTCCAGCAGGTTTTACAAAGATATAAAGATTTACAAGATGTAATAGCCATTTTAGGTATAGATGAACTTTCCGAAGATGATCAGGTAATCGTAGCAAGGGCAAGAAAGATTCAAAGGTTTCTTACTCAACCATTTTTTGTAGGGGAAGTATTTACTGGTTTCCCAGGCAAATATGTACCGGTAGCTGAGACAGTAAAAGGATTTTTGGAAATTATCGAAGGAAAACATGATGAATTGCCAGAACAAGCATTTTACATGGTTGGAGGTATAGAAGAGGCTGTTGAAAAAGGTGAACAAATGAAAAAAGAAATAGAAAAATAAGTATAAATATGGCAAATGATTTATTAGTAAATATTGTTTCACCTTCTGGAAGTATTTTTTCAGGTACCGCAAGTGCTGTTATTGCCCCAGGAAGTATAGGAGAGATGACTTTATTGCCAAAACACGCTCCACTTTTATCTTCCCTTGCGCAAGGGAAGATAACATTAATGGGCACGAACAATACAAAATCTGTGTTTGAAATCAATTCAGGGTTTTTGGAAATATCTAACGACAAATTAACTATACTTGTAGAAGATGTTTTATAGTATAGTTTCGAAAAAAAACTTTTATGCTACTTTAGTTTTTTTAGATTCTATTTTTTTCAATAAAAGCAGAGCTTCACTTTTTCCAATAAGACGGCTACATTGAAGACAGGATAACATTAATTTATTTTCCACATCGATCCTTACTTCTATATCTCCCCCACAGGGACAGCATTTTGAATATATCACTTTTCGTTCCTAATTTTTTTTTATATTTCCAAAAATATATAATAACTCCACTTATCGTAATAATCAAGCTTTTATTTGTTTTTATCGTTAATAATAGATTTAGTAGATATATATAATTTTGTTATTTATAATGATATCGTAAAATATTAATTGACACAATTCGTGTTAAGAATTATAATTTATATAGAGGGAGAATTATGACTAATAGAGGCTGGATAATTTCAAAAACCGTTTCAGTTAATTCAAGAATAAGTGATTCTGAAATTGATAATGATCAAATGAACTTTGATCCCGTCATTGGTGTATATACCATAAGCGTTGTTTCTGATATGATTTCTATGCATCCAAATACTTTAAGAAAATATGATAAACATGGATTAGTTCGTCCTTCTAGAACTGATGGAAGACGTAGATTATACTCTGAAACTGATTTATTAAGATTACAGATAGTCAAACTTTTAACTGAAAGGTATGGATTGAATCTTGAAGGAGCAAAATTAGTGCTTGCTTTATCAATGAAAGTAAAAGAAGTAGTTGAATTGTTGGAACAGGGTGTAAATAGGAATGTTTATAAAAATTCTGCAAAAATAGCTTCATCAGAATTAAGGCAACTATTTCTTGAATTAGGTATTAAGATATAAATAATCTTTATGAACAAAAAAAAGACAAAAAATGAAATTTCACAAGAATTGGATAATGCTAAATCTGAAATAGACAAATATCTTCAGATTGCACAAAGAGCCCAAGCTGATTTAGTAAATTTACGTATGAAATCTGCAAATGAATTAATAGAATCCGAACTCAAAGCTCATCGTAGAATGGTTTTTCAAATGATATCTGTAATAGATCAAATGAATATGGCATTATCTACCAAAGTTAATACCAAAACGTACAAATCTTGGATTAAAGGAATAGATTCGGTTTTAAAAAATTTTATTACTATTTTAGAAAATTTCAATTTTAAACAAATAAATTGTGAAATTGGTGATATATTTGATCCCAAAATCCATGAAGCAATTTCAAGAGTAAAAACAGATGAATTCGAACCTGGTGCTATTGTTAGACAAATTTCGTGTGGTTATTTACATGAAGCACATTTGCTTAGACCTATTTTGGTTGAAATAGCTTATAAAAAAGAAGATAAATAAATGAAAGGTAAAGAAAAATGTCCAGAGTAATAGGTATAGATTTAGGAACGACCAATTCAGCTATGGCTGTTATGGAATCAGGAGAACCTGCTGTTGTAGAAAATAAGGAAGGTAGAAGAACTACTCCTTCAGTTGTTGCGGTAAATGTACAGTCTAGTGAGAGATTTGTTGGAGAAACAGCAAAAAGACAATCAATAACAAATCCCGAAAACACCGTATATTCAGCTAAAAGGTTTATTGGAAGAAGATTTGAAGATTCAGTTATAAAAAAAGAAATGAAAAGAGTTTCATATAAAGTGAATAAAAGATCGAACGGAGATTTAGGAATCGTCTTGGCTGAAAAAGATCACGCTCCAGCAGAAATATCAGCTATGGTTTTAAAAAAACTAAAAGAAGATGCAGAAAATAAATTAGGTTCACCCGTCACACAAGCAGTTATAACTGTACCTGCTTATTTTAATGATTCTCAGAGAGAAGCAACTAAAGTTGCTGGTCAAATAGCAGGATTAGAAGTTTTGAGAATAATTAACGAACCTACTGCTGCAGCATTGGCCTATGGACTAGATAAAGAAGGTGATAGGACAATAGCAGTATATGATCTTGGAGGAGGAACTTTTGATATTACTATTTTACAATTAGGAGATGGAGTTTTCGAAGTAAAGTCCACTAACGGTGATACTCAATTGGGTGGAGATGATTTCGACAATGTTATTGTTGATTATATTTGTGAAACATTTAAAAATGATAATTCTATAGACTTGAAACAAGATTCTGCTGCACTTCAAAGGGTTAGAGTTGAGTCCGAAAGAGCTAAAATCGAATTATCTTCAGTAAAGCAGACAGAAATCAATTTACCATTTATTTCTGCTGACTCGACAGGGCCTAAACATCTTCAGATGAATTTAAGTAGAGCTAAATTAGATGAATTGACATATGAATTAGTAGAACAGACCGTTAAACCTACTGTGTCAGCTTTAAAAGATTCAGGTTTAAGTGCAAACGATATAAATGAAGTTGTGTTAGTTGGAGGTATGACCAGAATGCCTTTGGTTGCAAAAAAAGTACAAGAATTATTCAAAAAAGAACCTAATAAAACGATTAATCCTGATGAAGTAGTTGCATTGGGTGCAGCAATTCAAGCAGGTGTTTTACAAGGGGATGTTAAAGATGTATTACTTTTAGATGTAACACCACTTACACTAGGAATTGAAACTTTAGGTGGGGTAAAAACTCCTTTAATCGAAAGAAACACAACTATACCAACTTCTAAAACAGAGACTTTTACAACAGCATCTGATAATCAACCAAGCGTTGAAATTCATGTTGTACAAGGAGAAAGAGAAATGGCTTCAGATAATGTTTCAATAGGTAGGTTTTCTTTAGATGGAATCCAACCAGCACCTAGAGGAATACCGCAAATTGATGTTACATTTGATATAGATGCTGATGGAATAGTTACCGTTAAGGCGAAAGATAGAGCAACAAATAAAGAACAACAAATAACTATAACTGGAAGATCTGGAATGTCAGATGAGGAAATCCAAAAAGTTATAAATGATGCCGAAAAATTTTCTGAAGAAGATAAGAAGAAAAAAGCTGAAATTGAAGCAAAAAATTCTGGAGAAGCGATTGTTTATCAATCAGAAAAATTGATAAGCGAAAATAAAGATAAGGTACCAGAAAATGTAGTAAGTGATTTACAAAAAGAAATTGACTCTCTTAAAACCTTGCTTTCAAATGAAGGATCTGAAGCAACTGAAATAAATGAGGCAATAGAGAAGGTCAATGTTGCTCTTCAAACATTTGGTCAAAACTTGCCACAACAGGAAAATAAACCTCCTGACCCTCAGAATGATGATGACAAATCTGATGAGGATGATACTGTTGATGGAGAATACAAAGAAGTATAACAGGTGAAAATTGCAGATATATCAGATTAATAATGATCAAGGAAGGCAAGTTATTGTAGTATCTAAAGGTACAATATACAATCTCACTTTTTTGAGACCGACTATTAAAACTTCTTTAGATCTAATGATGGTTGCATATAACAACGGGATGAAGATTTCAGATTATCTGAAAGAAATCTTATCATCAACATCATCAATTGAACAATTAAATAAGGAAAAAATTGATTTAAAAAAATCATCATTACTTCCAGTAGATTCTCCAGAAGTTTGGGCATTTGGAGTAACCTATGGAGATTCTATGAAAGAAAGACAAGCAGAGTCTGAAACCCCTGATATTTATTCAAAAATTTATTTTGCTGAAAGACCAGAATCTTTTTTTAAAAGTACTTTAAGTAGATTAAGAAAAAATAATGATTCAGTTGGAATAAGATCTGATTCGGGATGGGATATTCCTGAACCAGAGTTAACGTTTATAATTTACAACAAAGAAATTATTGGATTTACCTGTGGTAATGATATGTCAAGTAGAAAAATAGAGGGAGAGAACCCACTATACTTACCTCAGGCAAAAGTTTATAAATATTCTGCTTCTATTGGCCCATGTTGGGTTCCAGTAGAATGTTTAGACTATAATAATTTGAATGTAGACATGACTATTAATCGTAATTCAAAGATAGTATTTAAGGGAAATTGCAACACCAGCATTATGAAAAGAAAATGTCATGAACTTAATGATTGGCTTAATAGAAGCAATGAAATCCCTGATGGGACAGCTGTTATGACTGGAACAGGGATCATTCCTCCAATGGAATTTTCTTTAAAAGAAGGAGATAAAATATCTATATCTATAGAAAATATAGGTACACTGAATAATTTCGTGATAAGCGTTTGATGATTTATTTTATAGTTTTATTACCCTGATTAAATTTGTGTTGCCTTTAAATCCAATTGGTAACCCCGCAACTACAATAATTGTTTCACCTTTTTTTGCTAGTTTTTCATTTAAAACCATGTCTTCTGCAAACTGAAACATTTCTTCTATGTTTGACAAGTTTTTTGCTTCAATAGTATGAACACCCCACCTTAACGACAAACTAATATGAGCTTTTGGATCAGGAGAAAGTGCTATTATAGGTTTAGAAGGTTTGTAAGATGCCACCCTAGCAGCAGTAGATCCTGATTCTGTAAAAGCTACAATGAGTTTAGCGTTCAATTGTTCAGCAATATCTGCAGCACCATGAGCTATAAATTCATCAATGTTTTGTGCATTTGAAGCAGTTACATGATCAAATCTAAGTTTCCTTAAATAATTATTATTGATATTTTTTTCAGCTATTTCTGCAATTTCTTTCATGAATTCCACCGATCTAACTGGAAATTTTCCTATAGAAGTTTCACCTGAAAGCATGATAGCGTCAGATCCATCTAGTACAGCATTATGAACATCAGTTACCTCTGCGCGTGTTGGCTGTGGATTTTCTGTCATGGATTCTAGCATTTGAGTTGCTGTAATGACTTCTTTACCCATACTATTTGCAACTTTTATTATGAATTTTTGTGTAGATGGGATCTCTGAGATTGGTAAATGGACCCCTAAATCTCCACGTGCAACCATAACAGCATCCGATTCATCAATAATTGATTTAAGATTATCTACTGCTGTCTTAAGCTCTATTTTTGAGATAATTTTTAGACTTTTATTTTTTGCCTCTATTTTTCTTTTAACTTTTTTGATGTCATCAATATTTCTAATATATGAAAGCCCTACAAAATCTATATCATTAGATAAAACAAAGTCCAATGCCTCTGTAGTTTCATCAGTAAAATAACCTAACATTGAAGGGAAACCTCTTGCTACAACTGCTTTATTGCTACTGATTTTTCCTCCTAGTTTTACTTTTGTTTCAATTAATGTTTTATCGATAGTAACAACATCTAATTCTACAGCCCCATCATCTATTAAAAGAGTTGCCCCTTTTTTTATATCTTTATGTAATCCAGAAGGCCAAATATTTATGATTTCTTTGTTCAAATTATCTGAGCAATCAAAAAAAATTTTTTGATTATTTTTGCAAATGAAGTGGTCAGTTTCCAAATCTCCTACTCTATACTTTGGCCCAGGTAGATCTGCCAATATGGGTATAGGTTTATTTAGTTCTTTAGAAGCATTTCTTATATTATTGATAATCAATAAGTGTTCTGATGAATCTCCATGAGATAAATTGATTCTGGCAACGCTCATTCCAGCTTCTATCAATTGTTTTAGAGTTTGAATATCATACGACGAAGGACCAATGGTGCATATAATACGTGTTTTACTAAAATTTTTCAACTTTGATTTATTATCTACCATTTATATTATTTTTAATAAATTAATAATCATATAAAGTATTATATATAAGAATTTATATGTGAGGTTATTATGCCTAAAGACAATTATATGTTATTTGAATTGCAGGATTTAGACATCAAAAAAAAATCTTTAATCAATGGCATTACTAATATCGATAAAAAACTAGAAGATTCTTTAGGTATAAAAGAATTGAATCTAAATCTAGAGTTGGTAATAGAAAAACTGAATGAACAAAACAAAGCACAAATAAAAATAAATCAATCAAGAGAGTTAAATGAGCATGAAATAAATAATCTTAATACAAGATTATATTCTGGACAAATCAGAAATAACAAAGAAGCTGAGGCAATCAAATTTGAAATTGAGAAGAAAAATGAGACAGTCCAACAAATCTCTACTAGAATTGATAAGTTCAATGAGAATATAAAGAAAATAGATCAAATAAAAGATAATCTAGAATTCAAAATTTTATCTTCAGAAGAAAAATGGATTGATATTAAAAGTAAACTTCTCTTGGATCAAAAAATATACAAACAACATCTTGAAAAAATTCAAACCGAAAGAGTAAAAATATCGAAAAAAATCAACGCACCATTATTAGATTTATATGAACGTTTTTTTTCTCTAAATGGTAATTTTGGTATTGTAAAAATAGATAATAATCTCAGTCCCTGTTGTAAAATCAAATTACCGAATGCTTTTGTAGAAAAAGTGAAAATTTCCTTAGATCCTATTATATGTAATTGTGGCAAATCACTAATTATGGAGTAAAAGATTGGATAATTATGCACTTGTATCAACTTTTAGTGACTTAGATGAAAATAAATATTTAAAAGATTTTTGTGATTATCAGAGTATTTCTATAGATCAATTTTTTGAATTCAATGATTACTCAAATATGATAAAAAAAATTCGATCAAATAAAATATCTGATTTGATAATCTCTACACCAAAGGCAATGGATAGTAATTTATTAGATTTTTGTAAGAAAATAATTGAATTATACAATTTGAATGTTGAGGTAAAGTGTGCTTCTTTTGATTTCCCTGATCCCTTTCAATATGCTTTGAAAGTCCTATCTCTACCCGAAGAAAATCCGTTGAGACTTAATAAGATTAAGGATTCCATTAATAAAAAAGCATCTAGAGGTCAAGTTTTGGGGAAAATACCCTATGGATACAAAAAAAATCCTTCAAGTTTTTACGAAATTAATGAATCTGAGGCAAAGATAGTTAAAGAAATTTTTTCTTTATTTTATAAATCTAGAAATATTAAAGACGTTGTGAATTTATTAAATGGAAAAGAAGATTTTAATAAAGGGAAGAATTGGTCTACCCAAGGTATTGAACATATATTAAAAAATGATTTTTATTTGGGAGTTTATCGTAGATATAATAATGTTATACCAAATTCACATGATCCTATTATAGATAAGATATTGTTTAATGAATGTAAAATAATTTTAGGATCAAAAGAAAAAAAAATATATATAAAAAATACCTATCAGGGCATTCTTTTTTGTGGAATTTGCAAACAAAAACTTTTAATAACTTCTCACACAAATTATTGGAATGTTAGAAAAGTTAGAACAAATAAAACTTACAAGTACTATTCCTGTCCAGGGAAATATAATCATACAATTGATAACAAAAAAACTAACATCAATTTCGACACGTTGAATAATGCTTTAAAACTAAGAATAGATACTCATTCCCTGGAACATAATAAGATTAAGAAATCTGATATATATAAATTGGTTAATTCAATTGGGACAGGATCAATTGAAATGAAAGAATTTGTAAATAATTTTAAAAAATATTTAAATTATTTAAATTCTGATAAATCTCTTTCAAATAAGAAACTTTATATATACATAGAAAAAGAACAAATAAAGATCCTTGACCATTAAATTCCTTTATAATTAAATTATTAGGTAAAAGAAGGATGTGTGATCGCTGGTATTTTTTACCAGAGGAAAGTCCGAGCACCACTAGGGAAAGTGCCTGTTAATTGCAGGGCAGGGTGACCTGACGGAAAGTGCAACAGAAAATAAACCTCCATTTTATGGGAAGGGTGAAAAGGTAAGGTAAGAGCTTACCACTTATTTGGTAACAAATAAGGTATGGTAAACCCCACTTGGTGCAAGGCTAAATAGGGGAATGTTAATCCTAGATAGTTCCCGGGTAAGCTGCATGAACTAATTGGTGACAATTAGTCAAGATGGATGATCACATCTATTTAATTTGCTAATAGAACAGAACTCGGCTTATAGTCTTTCTTTTACCTAATCAAAGTAATTAAGGTACTGCTTGTCCTGCAAATACACCTGTGCATACTTCATTATTTACAGCGATGCTTCCATTGACTATTACATAAGGAATTCCAACAGGAAATTGCTTTGCATCATCATATGTAGCAGTATCAATAATCTTATCTTCATCAAAAATTACAATGTCTGCAAAATATCCCTCTTTCAATAACCCTCTGCCTTTTAAGTTAAAAGTTTTTGCAGGATTATTTGCGATTCTTTGAATCATTTGTTCTAGAGACATTACATCAAATTGTCTACGCAACCTACCTATAAATCTTGGGAAAGTACCATATGCTCTTGGATGTGGAAAATTTCCTATAGGAATTGAATCACTTCCAATCATATAGTCAGGTCTAGATAAAAATTCTATAGCATCTCTACTTATCTGCCTCCATATAGATATGCTTTCTGGAGGAAGCAGCCAAAACCCAACTTGTAAATCCTGTTCAATTAATAAATCACAAATCAAATCTCCCATTGAGACACCTCTCAATTTTGAAAGTTGAGAAACAGTCATACCTTCAAACTCAGGATTTTTAGGTAAATAAGATAGTAATACTTGATCCATTCTGCGTTTTTTATTAAGCTCAAAGCTTTCAATAATTTTTTTACGAGAATTTTTATCATTTAATCTTTCCAAAATATCTTTTGGGCCACCTTCATGTGCCCAACTAGGAAGATTACTCAGCAAAAATGAACTTCCTGTTGGATAGGGGTATAATTCTAAAGTACAATTAACTCCCTCTGCCTTTGCTTTATCAATCAATTCTAAAACTTTTGAAACTTGACCTGCATTCTCAGCACTTGTTCTTGTATGAGAAAAATGAACTCTAACACCAGACCTTTTCCCTATTTCAAGTGCTTCAGGAATACCTCCTCCACCAAAGCCTCTTTCAGGATTTACATCTCTTAGATGAGTTATATATACGCCATCCTTTTCTCTAACAACTTTGCATAATTCAATTAATTCTTCTGTATCGCTCCATGCATTAGGATGATATGACATACCTGTGGCTAATCCTACAGAACCTTGATCTAGTCCTTCTTTCAGCAAATTCTTTGCATGATCTAATTCTTTTCTTCTTAAAGGTTTATCAAAAAATCCTACAGATTCCATTCTTAATGCTCCGTGAGACACTGGATATGCTGTATTAATCGAAACTTTTTTATGATAGTGAGATCTAAATGCACGTATACTACTCATATCAAGATTTTCTGGAGGCATTCCTAAAAGTCCACCTAGATACTTTCTTTGAATTTCATAGTTTTCAGATGAAAGAGGTGCATAAGATAGTCCATCTTGACCAAGAATCTCTGTGGTTACCCCTTGCCTTAAGCTACTAGCATGCTGAGGATTGTTTAGCAAAATAGCATCGTGGTGAGTATGGGCATCAATAAATCCTGGAGATACAATTAATCCATTTGCATTAATGATTTCTTTTGAGTCTTTACCAGTTGAATCGCCAATAAAGGCAATTTTTTCACCTATTATTCCTATGTCCGACCGAACTCTTGACTGACCAGATCCATCAACCACATATCCATCTTTTATAAGTAAATCTAACATATTATCAAGAAATTCCTAACTATATCTATTCTGATTGTCCTCTTTTGGCCCAATCCATTTTTTCAAACATATTTAGACCAGGATCAAGGACCAAGCCCTCTTTACTTTTATCAGGAGGGTGTGAAAGTATAAAATCTTCATTTAATTCTACACCCCAACCAGGTCGCTCAGGTAAGCTAAAGAAACCATCTTTAACTTCAGGATAATAATTAGCAGCTTCTTTTACGAAAGGATCAGCAAAATCATTAAAATGTTCTAATATTTTCACATTTCTTAAAGTGAAACATAAGTGTATTGCAGCTAAAGTAGATATAACTCCACCTACATTATGAGGTGCTACCATTACTGAGTAAATCTCGGCAGTTGAAGCAATCTTTTTAGTCTCAAAAATTCCTCCACATTGAGTAATATCAGGCTGAATTATATCTACAGAATTAGATGCCCAAATTTCTCTAAATTCTGATGCCCCGTAAAGTCTTTCTCCAGTTGCGATGGGTAACGAAGTATGTATTCTCACTTTTTCTAAACTAGGATTGTCACTCGGTCTAACAGGTTCTTCTATCCAACCAATGTTTAAGTTTTCTATTTTTTTTGCAATTTCAACAGCCTGATGAGATGCAAATCTACCATGCATTTCTATCATCATTTGCATATCTTCAGTTATAGTATCTGAAACAGCTTCTATAATTTCGATTGATTTAAATAGTTCAGTTCTAGATAGTTCTAAATCACCATTTCCAAATGGATCAAACTTAAGGGCTTTATAACCTTTTGATACCACTTTTGAGGCAGCTAAAGAAAAGCTATCTGGAGTTCTTTCTACTGTATACCAACCGTTAGCATATGCTTGTATTTTGTCTTTTACTTTTCCTCCAAGTAGTTTATAAACTGGCTGTTTAGTGTATTTACCAATAATATCCCAAAATGCCATTTCTACCATAGCTAAACCTGTATGAACAACTTCTCCTGATTTTCCAAAATCTAATAGTGTAAATCTCCTATAAAGAGCTTCAATATCGAATGGATCATGTCCAATAAAATGTCTCTGCACATCCTTAAGATATTCAGATACAGTGTGAGTTTTACCCAAAACTCTAGCTTCTCCTACCCCTGATATTCCTTCGTCTGTGTCAATTATTATGTAAGATAAATTTCTCCATGGAGTTCCTAATTGTAATAATCGAAATCCAGTGGTTTTCATTTTATTTAATTATTTTTCCCTTAGTTTCATTTTCTTCATTATAGTATCTACTGAATCTTGCTTCTTGCTGAGTAATTACTTCAATAAGTGCACTTTGGCCATCATTATTTGTTTTTTGAGCCTCTTTTATAGCAGGAACTATTTCTTCAGGTTTTTCAACATAGATTCCTTTAGCTCCTAGACCTTCAGCAATTGTAGTGTAGGAACCTGTGTTGTTTCCTGCTCCGTATCTTTCCATAGCTATAGGCATATGATGGTCATAACCTCCCATAGTACTGTTATTCACTAGAATAGTTGTAATAGGGTTTCCAGATCTAACTGAAGTTTCTAAATCTAAACCAGAAAGACCAAAAGCTGTATCACCCATAAAGTTAACACAAAATTTATCAGGGTGAGCTATTTTAGCTCCAATTACTAACGGCAAACCATAACCTAAATGAGTAGATTTACCCCATCCAATATAACTATTTGGAACAGTTGCTGGATAGAAAGGCATAATTTGATCTCTAGGATGACCAGCATCATGTGTCATTATTGTGTTTTCATGGTCGACTGCATTATTAATTTCAGTAATCAATCTGTATGGGTTTATTGGATCATCATTAGAATTTAACAGTGGGGCCCAATCTGCTTCCCATTCCTGTTTTACCTGAGCAATTGATTCTACTATTTTTGTATCCTTAGTTCTTGAATCTCCAAAAGATCCTTTTGCTTCATCAATAAGCATTTTTAGAGTAGATTTTACATCTCCCAATAGTCCAATTTGAGTTGGATATTCTTTATCTATATCCTCTACGTTATTTGTATTGTGAATTAAAAATTTTCCTTCAGGAATATCTATTCCAAAAGTAGTTTTAGAAAAACTAGAACCTAATCCAATCAGTACATCAGAGTCTTTTAACCAAGACCAAACAGCTTTTGGTGCGGTTCTATTTGCTGCACCCAACGATAAAGGATGCCTCTCGTCAAAAGTAGATTTTCCTGGCATTGTAGTAATAACAGGAATTTGCATTATTTCTGCAAATTCTTTTAGTTCTTCTGTAGCTGCACCGTATAGAATTCCTTGTCCTGCCCAAATTACAGGGTTTTTAGCATTTCCAAGAGCTTTAACTGCATCCTTAACATCTGAAAGACTTGGAGAAGTTAAAATACTATTAGGACTTGAATAATCATCTGTATTATCCACTTCTCCTGACATAGCATCGCTTCTCATTTCAAGAAGTACTGGTCCTGGTCTACCATTTTTTAATGCCGCCATAGCCCTTCTCATTTGATTAGAAATTTCAGAGCTCTTTGTTATTGAAGAATGCCATTTAGTTATATGAGCAAAGTTAGTTTGAGGATCAAAATTTGGTTTTACTTCCGCTACATTTGCAGGAGATCCAGCTGGAAGATATAGAACTGGAACACCTTCAGCCCATGCTTGAGCAAATCCTCCGAAAGAATTTTCTATTCCAGGTCCACCTTGAGAGCAAAATACTCCTCTTTTACCTTGGCTTGCCAGCATTCTTGCATATCCATCTGCAGCCATAATCCCGCCACGTTCTTGTCTGAAAACTATCGGCTTAAGTCCACCTTTACCTGCAGCTTCAATTAATGGATTTGCAGGGAAACAAGCTATCCATTCAAATCCTTCTTTTTTTAATATTTCTACTATTGCATCGTAACCATTCATATTATTCTCCAAATCGTTTAATCTAGTTATTTTTAATAAAATTTACTGAGATTTTTTTGAATTACTATATTTTTTAAATCTAAATATATCAAAAATACCTCAAAGACGTCTTAAAAATATACGATCTCTTTTTTTGTTTTTCAATTAAATTTAATTATTGCTAAAAAAAATTTCGAGGTAAAAATTATGGTACAAGAAAGATTAATAGGCTTTGGAACTGCAAATATTAAAGTATTTGGTGTTGGTGGTGGAGGTGGGAATGCTATAAACCGAATGTATAAGAATACAATTCCTGGCATAGAATTCATTTCAGTAAATACAGATAATCAGGCTCTTGATAGTTCAATAGTTCCCAACAAAATTAGAATAGGTGATAGAATTGCTCGCGGGATGGGCGTAGGAGGAGATCCATCTAAGGGGAAACAATGTGCGGAAGAAAGCCGAAATGATTTGAAAGAATCCGTTAATAATTCAGATATGGTATTCATTGCTGCAGGTATGGGAGGTGGATCCGGAACAGGAGCAGCACCAGTTATTGCTGAGGTAGCAAAAAGTACTGGAGCTTTAACTATTGGTGTTGTCACAAAACCTTTTGGCTTTGAAGGAACCCAAAGATTAGATGCGGCTCTTGAAGGTATAGAAATTTTGAAGAAAAATGTTGATACTTTAATTGTTGTACCTAATGATAGATTATTAGAAACCGAAGATAATCTTTCTATGTCTGATGCCTTCGATTTGGCAGATGATGTACTAAGAGTTGGTATTGAGTCTATTTCAGAATTGATATTGGTTCCAGGGGAGATCAATTTAGACTTTGCTGATGTAAAAACAATTATGGAAAATTCTGGTCCCGCTTGGATGGGTATTGGTGAAGGGACAGGGGAAAACAGGTCAACAGAAGCAGCAGAAAGAGCTGTTTCTTCTCCGCTTTTAGAAATGCCTATTGATGGAGCAAAAGGTGTCATTTTCAATGTCTCTGGAGGCTCTGATATTACTTTGGATGAAGTTACAACTGCTTCTGATGTAATAAAGGCGAAAGTTCATCCTGATGCAAATATTATTTTTGGAAGTGTTACTAACCCTAAAAATGATGGGAAAGTTAGAATAACAGTCATAGCAACTGGATTTCCTGAAATATTGGATGATGATTTTGTAAATAGAAATATTAAGCAAGAAGGAATGGCCTTTGATGATCTTGAAGTTCCTCCTTTTCTCAGAAAACACCCAGGGGCTCTTAGGAGATTAAGATCAGGAACTTTATAACTTTATTTTTGAATTAAGATTTTCATTTTTTTTAATAAATTTCTTAGGTTCCATGAACAAATATTTCTAAGCTTTCTTTTTTTCTGGAATATTATCAAGAACTTCATTCATATTAGTTGTTTGTCCATTATATCTAGGATCACACACAATAATAAACGCATGGGCTACAGCTTCAGAATGAGATATATCAACAGATATTAAGCTAAATTCAAATCTTTTGAGTATTTTTTTTATTTTGTTTCTATTTGCATTTGATATGATCTTTTGTTTGATTTTTTTCTCTGAAAAACCAAGTTCTATTTTTAACATAATCCTTATTAATTCGTTATTTTTATTTACGTTTACTATTTCATTTAAAGTTTTGTCTATTGACTTAGAATTTTTCAAATATACTATTTCATCATCTTCAAATATACATATTATTCCTGATTTATTGCCCAACATCCAAGTATGTTCCTTATTAATAGGCATTCTGTTATTTTGTGTAAGTAAGATATAATCTGACTTCCAAGATTTCAGGTGCGATTCTGTAAATTGGTTCATGATTTATATTATATTTATTAGTTTGAGAAAAAATTTTGTATATTTTTATATTATTATAATGTTATGGATAGAAAAGTTGGTAATTTAATCACTCGAATTCACGCATCTGATAATTTTAAAGGATCTTTAGTTGTTACTGGTTGCGGTTCTATGTCAATAGCTTGGTTATTTTCTATTCCTGGGTCTTCCAATACACTTCTAAGTGCGTATGTTCCATATTCAAAAAAATCGCTAGAATTATATTTAGAGAAAGATTTAACGAACCATGTGAGTGAAAAAGAAGCTATGTCTATTGCTAATGCGGCCTATAAGAATACATTAAAGTTTATTAATGCCTCTGAAAAAGATGTTAAAGTCTTTGGAATTGGTTGTACTGGCGCGATTGCTACAAATAGAAACCGAAAAGGCGAAGATAGGGCGCATATTGCTATAAAATCTAAAAATAAAGAATGCATTTATTCTGTTTATTTCAACAAACTAAAAAGGGATAGAATATCTGAAGAAATAATTGTGAGCAAGCAAATTATAAATGCTATTGCATATATTTCTGAAATACCTGATTCTATTCCATTGGATTTATTAGAAGATGAAAATTTTTTTGAAACAAATTGAACGTTTAGAAAATAATGAAATCGATCATTTTATTACTAATCGGAAATTTGATGTATTAAATAATGACATAATAAAACCCATAATTTTGTCAGGATCTTTCAATCCTATTCATTCAGGACATAGATCACTTTTAGAATATGTGTCTAATTTACTTGACAGGAATAAATATTATGAAATATCAATAATGAATGTTGACAAACCAGCACTCTCTATTGAAGAACTTTTGTCTAGGATTCCAAATTTCTCTTTCAATGAAAAAATAATAATAACTAACAGTAGTAAATTTATTGATAAAGTAAAAATATTTCCAGATACTTGTTTTATAGTTGGATATGATACAGCAATGAGGATTCTTGATGAGTCATATCTATCTGATAATGAGACTTTGGATGAATTCTTAAATATAGTTAGTTCTAGAAATTGTTTTTTTATGGTAGCAGGTCGTGTAGATGAAAATGGAAAGTTTAATAATTTGAAATCAGATGAGATAAAAGAGAAGTATAGATCTTTATTTATGATTATTGACGAGGAAGATTTTAGGTCCGATATTTCCTCTACAGATATAAGATAATAGTAAATTTTGACAAAAATTTTGACAAGAACATTTATTCTAATTATTATAAGTATTCCATGAGTGAATTGGATAATATAATTTTTTTAGACACTAAAGTTTCCGCAGGGTTTCCTTCTCCCGCAGATGATTTTGTATCTTTTGATTTAAACTTACATGATTATATTGTTAATAATCCTATATCAACATTTTGTATCCGAGTTACTGGAGATTCTATGATTAATATTGGCATATTTTCTGGTGATATATTAATTATTGATAGGTCTATTAATCCAAGAAACAATCATATTATTTTAGCAGTATTAGATGGTGAATTTTTATTAAAGAGGTTAAATTTCCAAGAAGGAAATGTCGTACTTAAAGCCGAGAATGAATATTATCAACCAATTTTTGTCAATAGAAAAAGAGATTTTAAAGTTTGGGGAGTTGTAATAGCCTCTATAAAAAAATATCTATGATAGTTTTGATTGACTGCAATAATTTTTATGTCTCTTGTGAAAGGATTTTTAATCCAGGTTTAAAAGATAAACCAGTAATTGTATTGTCTAATAATGATGGCTGTGTTATTTCTCGTTCTGAAGAAGCGAAGAGAATAGGAATACAAATGGGTATTCCTGTGTTTAAAATTAGAGATTTAATCCATAAGAATAAAATATTCGTCTTTTCTTCAAATTTTACCCTATATAGTAACATTTCCAGAAGGGTAATGCATATTTTAAAAACATATTCAGAAAAGATAGAAATTTACTCTATAGATGAAGCTTTTATAGAATTAAGACTTCACAAATCATCCTATAAAGAATGTAAAAATATTGTCAACATCATTGAAAAATTCACAGGTATTCCTGTATCGATTGGAATGGCTCAAACTAAAACTTTGGCTAAAATAGCTGTTTCACTGGCAAAAAAAAGAAAAGATAATATATTTATTTTTAATGAATATTCTAATATGTTAAATTTATTTAAAAATATAGATATTTTTGATATTTGGGGAATAGGGAAAAGATATGCAAAATCTTTTTATAAGAATGGTATTTATACTGTTTTTCACCTGATACATTTAAATGAATCATGGATTTTAAGTAATTTTAATATTAATGTTCTAAAAACTTACATGGAATTAAAAGGTGTTGTTTGTTATCCTATAGAAACTTATATAAAACCCAAGAAAAGCATAACTGTATCTAGATCTTTTGTTAATCCGATATTGTCATTTGATATTTTAGAAAAATATATTAATGATTTTGCGTTTCTATGTTCTTATAAAATGAGATTAGAAAAAAAGAGATCCCAGTCCATGTCTGTATTTATACAAACCAGCTTCTATCATGACAATACATACTCAGGATTCACTTCAGAAAATTTTTTAAAATCTACAGATAATTACATTGAAATTGTTAAAAAATCCACTTTACTATTAGTGAAGATTTTTAAAAAAAATTTTAAGTATAAAAAAGTAGGTGTTATTTTGAATGAATTAAATAATTTTGACTCATATCAGATACCTCTTTTTGCTGATAAACCTCAAGATAAAATTATTTCTAAGGAATCTTTGATGTGTTCCATTGACTATATTATCAGTAACTTTGGATATTCAAAGATTAAATTAGCTTCACAAAATTTGGGATATAATTGGAGAACCAATAAGAAACATATTTCTCCAATGTATCTAAGTGAATGGAATGAAATACTTGATGTTAAAATATAGTTATTTTTTTTCCTTAAATATAGCGAATGAAGAAGTGTAACCATGCAAAAAAGTTCTATCCCCAATTGGGCTTATTTCTCCATTTGAGAAAAATCCAGTTACCGGGGAATTATTATCTATAACGTTTTTATAAAGATTGATATCATGATGCGATTTTCCTAATAGATATTTACCTCTACCTACACTTGAGAACATTAATGTAGATTTTATCGTTTTACTTTTTTCTTGTTGATATTCTGACAACATTTTTTTCAATTCTTCTTGAGCTACACCTGAATCTCTTAAATGGAATTGTATAATCTGACCATCTGTTATTGATTCTCCAATTGTTATGGAGCCCGTATCCTTGTCTATTGAAGAGATGTTTCTAATCATGTACTGTATTTTATCTCTATTATTCGATAAACGATCCATCAACATTCCTATTTGTAGTGCATTGTTCATGTTGTCTTTATCTTCTTCTGATGCTTTATCATATATATTTTTTATTGCTACTATAGGTAATTCTCCATCTAATTCATGAATGACGTTATTTGATGATTGTGTAACAATCATTGGTTCACCTATGGATCGACAACTTTGTGCGACTAAAACATCTAGTTCAAAATTACCTGCTATTAACAACCCACAACTACCTTTATAATAGGTTTTCTCATTAACAAACAATGCATTTTCTCCTGGTTTATTCCCTCCAGATGCTAAAGCGCCTATTGTTTTACTACGTGGGAACGCAAAATCAAGTCCATCTAGTACATATTCTGTTCTTATAGAAAAAGGATCTGGAAATAACACAATTGTTTCGGGATCTTTTCCAACGTTACCAACAATTTTTTCCCAAGATTTAGGTCCTTCATCAGGACTTGGTAATTCATCTTGATAAAAATGAAATGGGGTTATTGTTACGTTTGGTAAACTAGCAACGATTATTGAAATCCCAGGAAGATATTCAAATTCTTGACCTTCTCCAATTACTCCAGAAGCTGAACATCCTATTACTTTATCGCAATTTATTGCATTTTTTATTTTTTTGCTTACTTCTTCATAATCGGATGAATGATGAGATGAAATAAAAATAATAGCCAAATCAGCTTTCTTATTTCCTAATTTTACTAATATGTCTCTAGTTATATCTTCTAATGCTCTATCAAAAGAGGGAGAATTTGAAACAGATGAACACCAAAACATAACAATTACCTTTCTTTTAGTTTTAATAAAGTTGACTTGATAGCTTCAAGAGTTAAATCAATATCTTCTGAAGTATGCGCAGTAGATAAATGAACCCTTCCATTGGATGATAATCTTATACCTTTGTTAAACATGAGTTCACAAAATACTTTGTATTTATTTTCATCACAATAATTGAAATGTTCTCGCCAATCTTTAATGTTTTTTTTGTTTGTGAAAGATATAGAAAAAACTGATCCTAACCCTTGGACATGAATATTTGAATCTAATTCATGAGATAATTTTTCTATTCCTCCCATTAACTTTTTCCCCTTATTATCAAGATCTTCATAAAAATTATTATCATTGATCATTACATCTAAAGAAGCACTGGCTGCTGCAATAGATGCGACATTAGAGTTAAAGCTTCCACCATGATATACTATTCCATCACCTACAAGCTTCATAATTTCATTACGACCTGAGAGCATTGCAATAGGGAAGCCTCCCGCAAATGATTTCGCAAAGGTAGCTAAATCAGGCTCAATTCCAAAAAACTCTTTTGCACTTCCTTTTAAAATCCTAAAACCAGTGATTACTTCGTCGAAAGCTAGTAGTGATCCATTATTATGACACAGTTTTTTTACCGATTCTAAATATGATTTATCGGGAATTATACAATTGGTATTAGCTAAAATAGGTTCCATGATAACGCCGGCAATATTATCAGAAAATTTTTCAAATATTTTGTTTAAGTGTTCTATATCATTCCATCTGGCTATAATTATGCTTTTACTAGTCAAAATATCCATTCCAGTAGATTCAGGGACTGGAATAGGGCTTATTTCATCTCCTGCATATTCTAAATCAGGATGAACTGAGTAATTTATCGAATCCATCCAGCCGTGATAGTGTCCTTCGAACTTGATAAATAATTGTCTATTAGTATAGCCTCTGATTAATCTAATAAGTAATTGGTTTATTTCTGTTCCACTAGAGGCAAATCTGACCGTCCAATTATCAACATTTAAAATTTTTAGTGCTTTTTGAGCAACTTCGATTTCATTTTCAAATTGAGCTGCATATACCATTCCTTTTTTTATCTCATTAGAAATAGCATTATTTAAAAAGTCAGGGGCATGTCCAAAAATGTTTGGTCCCATTCCTTGGATATAATCTATATATTCATTATTGTCAACGTCCCATATTTTTGAACCTTTGGCTTTTTTAATAAAAAGAGGAACTTTAGAATGTTCCAAAGTTCTAATTTGAGATGAAATACCACCACTGATATATAATTTTGCTTTTTCATAAAGCTCTTTTGAGTTAGATAATTCATTCATAAAAATATTCCGCTCTTTTATTTATTTCAAAATATATGATTTATAGTTAGTATATATTTCATTATGAAAAAAATTATAGGTAAAAAAATACTATTTTTTGATACTGTTACTTCTACTATGGATTTAGCAAAAAAATTAGTTGGAGATGTGAATGATATAGGAACTATTATTGTTGCTAAAAATCAAACTAATGGAAGAGGTAGCAATAATAGGAAATGGATATCTAATGGTGGAGATGCATTGTTTTCTTTCATTTTAAAATTTTCTATCAAACACATACACTTATTAGCTCTAACTACTTCGTACTCAATTATGCAAATAATAAGACCAGAAACAAAATCGCCATTGCAAATAAAATGGCCAAATGATGTTTTGGTTGATGAAAAAAAAATTAGCGGAGTGTTAGTAAATAATTTCTTTAATAATTCTGATGAGATTTGGGCTGTTGTAGGTGTTGGTATCAATGTAAATTCTAATCCAGAAAATATACCTGATTTAATATATCCGGCAACTAGTATGAAAAATTTGACAAACAGAAAGTTTAATGTCAAAAACCTTATTGAAAAATTCTCTGAAAGATTTAACAAAGATTATTTAAATTTGATATCTGATGATAATTTCTATCAAAAAATAGAATCTCATCTTTATTCTATTGGTAAAGAAAGCATAATCAGAAATATTTATAATAGTTCAGATAAAAAAACCAAAACAACTAAACAAAAAATATTAGGATTAAATAAGGATGGTACTCTTCTGGTAGAAAACATGAATGGAATCACGAAGTCCATAAGTTCAGGGGAGATAGCTTTTATAAATAATTAAAACAAAGAAACAATTACTTCTTTTAGAATTTGAATTATCAAAATTGCTGCTAATACAGAAAGATCAAACATTCCTGTATTTGGTAAGATTTTTCTTATTCTTTTCAAAAAAGGTTCAGTAACTAAAAATAAAAGTTGTACAAAATAAAACCTATGAATATTTGGAAAATAAGATAATATTGCGCGTAATATAAACAATCCTGCAAAAATATTTAAAATTGTAATAATTATTGATATCATTTAATTTATTTTTTTTGATAATTCTTTGCTACGACTAACTGCTGAATTTATCATTTTGAAAACTATATTATCTATATCTATTTTATCAAGAAAATTTAGTCCTGCTTCTGTAGTACCACCGGGAGAAGTTACAGCTTCTTTTAATTCTTCTAATTCTTTATCAGATACCTCTAATAAACTTGCACTTCCGAAGAATGTTTCTGTAACTAACTCTCTACTTAAAGTTTCAGAAAGACCGATCTTTTTACCTGCTTTGATCATTGATTCAATAAATTTATAAATAAATCCAGGTCCACTACCTGATAATGCAGTCGCTAGTTCTATCTCATTTTCTGAATCGACTCTCACTGATTTACCAATAGAATTTAATATATTTTGAACCATATCTACATCATTTTTTTCTACCTCTTTAGTATTAGTCCATACACTCATACCTTTTGAAATCTGAGCAGGTGTATTGGGCATAACTCTCACGATTTTTTCCATTTCTGTTTCTTTTTTTATTTGATTTATAGTAACTCCAGCCATTATTGAGACCAAAGTTTGATTATTGGTACAAAATTTAATTAAATCTTTTGTAATTTCGTTAAATGATTGTGGTTTAACACATAACCAAATTAATTTTGAATCGCTTATTTTTTCTTCAATTTTATTTAAGAACGTTACACTTGTATTTTTTAGATCAAGCAATTTTTTTTCGTCCATATCAACTATAAGCACTTCATTGGTCAATTTAGATTTCTGCATTCCATTATAAATTGCAGATCCCATATTTCCAAACCCTATAAATGTTATTTTATTTTGATCCATTGTTATACCAATTTAGATTTTCCTGATAAATTTTTAGCTAATTTAATTGCTTCAATCATACTTGTTGGATTTGCAATATTCTTCTTTGCTATGTCAAATGCGGTTCCATGATCAACTGAGGTTCTAATGAAAGGGACCCCTAGATTTACAGAAATAGATTCTTCAAAACCATATACCTTTATAGGGATATGTCCTTGGTCATGATACATTACGACAACAACATCATATTTGTTTCTTATAGCGTCATAGAAAATTGAATCTGCTGGATGTGGTCCAGTTGAATTGATTCCATCTTTGTTACAGTTTTTGATTGCGGGGAGGATTTCTTTATCTTCTGTATCACCTATCAAACCACCATCAGAAGCGTGAGGATTAAGAGCTGCTACTCCTATTTTGGGATTATTGATTCCCCATTCTGTAAAATGTTTGTGTGTTAAACGTATTGCTCTTTCTACATTTTTTTTGGTTACATATTTACATGCTTCAGATAGAGAAAGGTGAGTTGAAAGATGCATACATCTTAAATTTTTAGAAACAAGCATTGTTGCCACATAATCTGATTTAGATTTTCTTTTAAAAATTTCTTGATGCCCGATATCCTTAAATTTTGCTAATTGCCAACTTTCTTTATTTATTGGGGCAGTACAAATTGCATCCACATCTCCATTAAGAGCAAGGTCAGTAGCGTATTCTACCCAATTATGGGACGCAATACCTGCTTCTTTACTGTTGATACCTTTAACGAATTGATGATTTTTCCATTTATTATCGTCAAAAATAAAAACCGTTTTTTTATCAGGAGAAATGTTTTTAACGCTATCAACTATTCTAGTTTCTATTTGCAATTTGTTGATTTTAAGCATTTCACTTACAGTTTTTGAATCACCAATTACAATGGGTAAAATTTCTGAATTTTCCAAAAAGTATCTTATTGACTTTACTATAACTTCAGGACCTATTCCTGAGGGATCTCCAATTGTTGTAGCAATTTTCATTTTATACTATACCTTATAACTCAGTTTTTAACACTTTGAATAACCACAGCTATAACACTTTTGACATCCCTCTTCAAATGCTAAGTTCCCAATTTCACAATCAGGACAATTTTGTGTTATATTATTTCCAGTTGTAACCTTAACTGTTACAGTTTCATCTTCGGGTAAGTTAATCATAGTTGGTTGAGTAGATTCTTCTAATTTTTTCGATTTAGTCCTCTCAGAAAACATTGATTCTTGAGTACCTTCATTTGTTATATTATCTTTTTTATCTGAAGTTATTCTTTCAAGAACCATTGCTAGAGCATCGGGGACGGACCTTATTAGATTTCCTTCATCCCAAGCTGGAATATCTGTAATCCCTCTTAATTGTTTAATGACTTCTTTTGGATCTATTCCAGACCTTAAACACAGTGATACAATCCTTGATACAGCTTCTGCCATTGCTGCATCATTTCCTCCAGCTTTCCCATGTGTTGTAAAAACTTCAAAAGGCTTATCTTTTGACATGTTGACAGTAACATATAAATTTCCTCTTCCTGTTTTTACTCTTGATGTTATTCCATATAACTCAGTTGGTCTATTCATGGGTGTTATGTAACTTTGTAGATTTGAGTTCGATAAAACTTTTTCTTCTCCCTTTTGATTATCAAGGTTATTATCACCCAGATTATTTAAATCTTCTCTTGTTTTGTCTTCTGATGCATCATGCCCTGTTGTTAGTACTTCTACCTGTCTTGACCCTGATCTATAAACTGTAATTCCTTTACATTTTGTTTCCCAAGCCAACATATATGCATCTTCAACATCTTGTATGGTAGCTTCATTTGGGAAGTTTATTGTTTTGGAAATACCCGCGTCTGTACTTTCCTGAAATGCACTTTGCATCAGTACATGGTATGTTGGTGATATATCAGCTGCTGTGTGGAAAAGGTCTTTCACCTCCTCAGGGACCTCTGTTCTATCTTGCAAAGAGCCACCATTTGATAAAAATTCCATTAATTCATTCGAATAGATATTTTTGTATTTACAAATTGTTTCAAAATTCTTATCAACATAAAATAATGTTTCTCCCTCTAATATATTGTGCTTTCTGAATGCTAAAGAAAAAATAGGTTCGATACCTGATGATGCGCCTGCTATCATAGAGATTGTTCCAGTAGGAGCCACAGTTAACCTACAAGCATTCCTTAGGGGATCTTCTCCGTTGCTTTCCATTTCTGATCCTTCCCATTTTGGGAAAGAACCACGTTCTATAGCCAAAGCTCTTGATTCATAGTCAGATTCTTGTTTGAAAAAGGACATCAATTTTCTACCAATTTCTATTCCTTCTTCTGAATCATATGATATTCCCAGCTTAACTAACATGTCTGCAAATCCCATTACACCCAAACCTAATTTCCTTGTTCCAAGATTCATTTCTTCTATTTCGGGTATTGCATACTTATTAGCATCAATAACGTTATCAAGAAACCTTATGGACAACCTTATTGTTTTGCTTAATCTTATCCAATCTATTTGTATTCCTTGTTCTGTGTCATATAGAAATTTTGATACATCTATTGAACCTAGATTACAAGATTCATTTGGAAGAAGTGGCTGTTCTCCACAAGGGTTAGTAGCTGTGATCATATCTATATGTTTTACTGGGCTATTTCTATTTACTTCATCAAGAAAAATCATACCTGGTTCGCCATTTACCCATGCACCATGAACTATTTTGTTGAAAACGTCCCTTGCGTCTAATCTACCCATTTCTATTGTTTCACTATTTTCCTCTGCAGGCTTTTTTTTCATTAGTAAAGGATAGTCGGTGCCATTTTTAACAGCATTCATAAAAACATCTGAAGCACCAACAGAAATATTAAAATTATGAATTTGACCTTCAATGGTTTTACATTCGATAAAATCTAAAATATTTGGATGATGAACGTCCATAACTGCCATATTTGCACCGTCTCTTTTGCCTCCTTGTGTTACCAAGGTAGAAACAGAAGAGAGATGTTTTAGGACAGCTATTGGGCCACATGCTTTTCCATGCGTAGTTGCAATTGGTGTCCCCGCAGGTCGAATTTCAGACAATGAAAAACCTGTTCCTCCTCCGAATTTTTGAACCATCGCTGCATCATGAGCAGCTTTCATTATCCCTTCCATTGAATCAGTTAAGGGTAGAACAAAGCATGCAGATAATGTACCAGCACCAGTCCCAGCATTCATCAATGTGGGTGAATTAGGTAGAAACTCTAGGCTAGACATACTTTGATAGAATAGATTTTCAATTTTCTTTATTTCTTCATCTTTTGAGCCATATATTGTTTCTATTTTTGCTAAAGCCTTTGCAACTCTTATAAACATTTCGTTGGGATTTTCTACAACTTTATCGTTTTCATCTTTCAGAAGGTATCTTTTGTTTAAAACTACTTGAGAATTATCGCTAATAGGAGCAGGTTCAAAATTTTCTACTATATTTCCATATCTTTCCAAATTTGTTACTTTATTTTGTTCCATCATTTGTTTTCTCTCCTTTTCTCTTAGCTTTTTTTATCTTTTCTTCTGGGAATAATTGTAGTTGTTGTTTTCCTATTGAGCTGTTTTCTGTTTTTATAGTATCTATAACTTCAACAAAACCTTCTTCTGATTCAAAATTTTTATATACACTTGAAAACCTTATGTAACTCACTTTGTCTAGTTGGATTAATTTATCTAGAACCATTTGTCCAATTAAGCTAGATTTGATTTCAGACCCATGATTTTGTAAAAGGTCGGTTTCAATATTAATGGTTATTTTCTCTATTTCAGATTTAGAAACAGGTCTTTTTGTACATGCCGTAGTAATACTTTTCGTTAACTTTTCTATAGAAAAAGGTTCTTTTCTGAGATCTTTTTTTATTACATTTAACAACTGACTATGAACTTTTTCATAGGTTGTAAATCTCAAAGAACACATTAAACATTCTCTACGTCTTCTAATCCCTTCTTGGATATACCTAGAGTCTACTACTTTTGATTCTTGATGTTCGCAATATGGGCAATTCATAAAAAAATTGACAAACAGATACTAGTTTTTAATTAGGATAGTTATTAATATCTACCATTTATAGTGTGTTTGTCAAGGTATATGTACCACATATTGTATCCAGTATTTATTTTTTTTGAAATTAATATACTGATTTTTAAGCTTTTATTTGTTATAAAGAGAAAAAAGTTATTTTCTTAAAAATGGAGGAATGTCTAAATCGTCTGTCCCAGCACTTTTCTTTTGAATGTTAGATGAAGGTGAAGGACCACTAAAAGGTTCTTTTGTTTCAGACATTCTAGGTGTTGGTTTATCTGTTATTGGGAATCCTGTACCAATTAATGTTATACGCATTTCATTTTCCATTTTTTGATCGGTAACAGTACCAAAGATTATATTGGCATCTGGATCAACTACTGAAGAAATAGTCTTGGATGCTTGTTCTATTTCATTAATTGATAGATCTGATCCTCCCGTGATATTGAACAAAACCCCTTTAGCTCCATCTATTGTTTGTTCTAACAATGGGGAAGATATTGCCATTTCAGCAGCTTCTATTGCTTTGTCTTGACCTTTTCCTGTTCCTATGGCCATCCAAGCTGGACCTGCATTCTTCATTATGGCGGTAACATCAGCAAAATCCAAATTTATTTCTCCTGGAATTAAAATTAATTCTGCAATAGATTGAACTCCCTGCCTTAGGACATCATCTGCTCTTCTAAATGCCATATCCATAGATATATTTGTTTCAGTTGCTAACAATAATCTATCATTAGGGACTGTAATAAGTGTGTCACATTCTTGTTCTAATCTTATGATACCCTCTTCAGCTTGTTTAATTCTTTGGTTTCCTTCAAATGCAAATGGTTTCGTAACAACTCCAACTGTTAGTGCTCCAGCATCCTTGGCTACACTTGCTACTACTGGAGCTCCACCCGTACCGGTGCCTCCTCCCATACCTGCGGCTATAAACACCATGTCTTTTCCATTTACCATTTCGAGAATATGTTCTCTGTCTTCTTCGTGACAAAGCCTCCCTTTTTCTGGATTACCTCCTACTCCCATGCCTCTGGCTAATCTATCTCCCACTCTTAATTTATGAGGAACATCCGAATTAGATAAGGCCTGAGCATCGGTGTTAATGGCAAAATACTCTATATGAGGGATTTTATTTCTATACATTCGATTAACTGCATTAGAACCACCCCCACCAACTCCTATAACGGCAACTTGAGCTTGTCCTATTTCCATTTTTTCTTCAACCAAATTTGCTCTACCTTTTTCCGATTGATTTTATTTTTTTGAAAAATTCTAATATATTCATTTTAACACTAGTTTGTATATTTGAGACAAATTTAGTAATATTTGAGATCTCAATATTCCCCTTCATTCCAGTAGATGCATTATTAATTTGACTGGTAAATTCTGTATTGAAATCGATATTATGCATATAATTTGCCATAGACAATGATGTTAATGACTCTAACGTAAGATTTTCTCCTAAAAATTTCATATTTTTTGTATCTGCTAGCCTACTCTTTGCTTGAAAAATATATCTAGACTGAGCAACTATTCCATCTGTTTTACTACCTCCACCGGTTAAAATAATTCTTTCAGGGAGATTTTGTTGTCCTAGGTTTTCTATAATTTCTTGTTTTATCATTGTGAATATTTCGATAACTCTTTCTTTCAACACTTGCGAAATTTGCCTTTTAGTTATTTCAGTTGTTTTAGTTGAATCTTTATCTTTAATGATTATCTTTTCAGCTATTCTTTCGTTTTCTGGGGTACAACTTGTTTCAAGTTTTAATTGGTTTGCAAAGTTTAAATTTGTTGAAAAAGCGATAGATAAATCTGAAGTAAATTGATTCCCTCCAACTGGAATAGAACCTGTATATACAGGGTTTCCTTTTTTATTTAAACAAAAATCAGTTGATGCTGCACCTATATCTATGATTAATGAACCTATTTCTTTTTCATCAGCATTTAGAAGAAAGGATGATGAAGCGATTATTTCGGAAATCAAATATTTAGGTTGTAGTCCTGATTCTATTATCATAGATTGTACTAAATCAATTTGATTTCTCTGTAGGTTTACATAAAGGTTATGAATTTCTATTTTTTTTGAATGCATCCCAAGAGGATGTCTAATTCCATCCATCCCATCTAAGCTATATTCCAGAGGTATAATATGGGTAGTGTTATGGGTAATGAAAGAATTTATTTTAGGATTATTTTTTGTTAATAAACTTATTTGTTCTTGTGTTATGATTTCATCACCTTTATCTGTCTCCATAGATGATTGAATAATTGCTGAATTATGTGAAGAGCCTCCAAACCCTATGTTGCAATAGTCGATTTCTTTCTCTATATTTTTGAAATCTCTAACAAGATTTTTTAGTTGGTTAGTGACTATAATTCTATTTTCTTCATTAAAAGTATCTCGTACCGGTGCAGCATAGGTTTTTTCTGCATAGAAAAGTATTTCAAAATTTGTGATTGATTTTTCCGT
>Ga0310123_10000466_pt1 | contig 36258 bp, 26 predicted proteins | sample CB6_AW_1057_MG_FD_203505 | JGI IMG/M metagenome (GOLD analysis project Ga0310123, IMG submission 203505) | Marine microbial communities from Western Arctic Ocean, Canada - CB6_AW_1057 | ecosystem: Environmental > Aquatic > Marine > Oceanic | place: Canada: Western Arctic Ocean | collected... | reverse complement strand
AGCGTCGCGAAGTGGAGGTTCTTCTGTGGCAGGGGAAGAGTGCAGGAGAGGCCAGCCGTCAGATCGGAGTGACGGAACAGACAGACTATTGATGGCGGAAGGAGTATGGCGGAGTTCGCACGGACCAAGCGAAGCGTTTGAAAGCGCTGGAGAAAGACAATGCACGATTGAAGAAACTGGTTGCTGGGGCGGAACTGGACAAGGTGATTCTGCGGGAGGCAGCCTCGTGAGCGGAAGCCTCGCGGAGAAACAAATCCAGCGCGATATAGTCATGCTCGGGCCATGTATGAAGCGAAAAATGACCTTCGACAAAGAGCACGACGGCCGTCACGCCCTGCTTCTCGAACTTGTGACTTGTCTGCGCAAGAACGGTGAGGCCGGCTTGCCCAGCAGCGTCGTTCAAGAGGCGTTGCGCAGCCTCCGGATCTTCAACTTTATGAACCCCACGGAGGTCCAACAACACATGATGATGCGAATGCGATGCCTTTAACTTGTTCATGAACTCACCAAGTGCAATCAAGCACGCACAAATCCGACTTTCATCTTCAAAAGGCTCGATGAGAGCACGACCAGACCACTGCCCTTCCGCCACAAAACCTTCAACATTGCTTCGTCAAGAATTTTGAACCCAAATGCCTGTCAAAAGCATCCTGAAGGGCTGGCCGCCCTGCATCCCTCTGCCCTTCTCGCAAGGCTGGTTCATTTCGCGGCGTCTTCTGCCTGGAAAGAGAGATTGAGCTTCGCCAACAAAAAAGGTGACAGCCACGGCTCCAACCTTTTTTGCTCTTTGAGGTTCAGCGCTTTGAAGCCCAGCACCGGACCATAGCAACCTTGACAGCCACATTTGCATTGGAACCCTTGTGTCATGTTCCATTCCGTCGTGTTGTAATTGAAGGTCAACTCCTCACCTGACTCAATGGTGCGTCTGGCCCTCAAGGTCAGAGTTGAAAATTCAATGTATCCGTTGGGCCTGCAGGCATGGTTCACATAGTTCTCCAACGCATCCCTATCTGTGGCGTCTTGATGCGTTTCTTCGTCCACTTGCATGCTTGTCCATGTGGGCACATCAATAAAGTTCTGTTCAAACTCAACAATCACTTCGTTGCTCGCGATCGGCTCGAGGGCAAAGAGTGCCCTACCCTTCGTGGCATCGCGAAGCACAACCTTTTTTGAAACAGGCATATCGCAGGCTCTTCTTGTCAGGGGGCCTGTCAACATGATCTCCTGCCATTCATAAATTTGAATGGCTCCACAAACAATTCACATCGAATGGCATCTCCCGTGAGTGGGTTCGTACGATCCACGGCCAGACGTTGTCACTGTCTCCCGACACATTCATCATCAGCATGAGGACGATCGCATTGACGCCTTTAACTGGCGTGGTCGACGACGGCATCCCATGCATCGACGCAGTCTACACAGAATTTCTACATTACCCACTAATCTCATATTAACTTCAAGAACAATTCTTTGATAGAAAATTTAATTTTCGCTAGGAATTTCCTTGGAAACCACCGGGAAATAATGGCCAAGAGTAACCCGAAATTCACCAGTAAATGTGCTGAATAGGAGATCTCGCCACGCCCCAGTTCGGGAGGGAGTCAAATTTTCCGGGTGGCTGGTCGTGTAACGTACGGCCAGCGCGCGCCCCTCCTTGTCGGGACGAGGTGGCACCTGTCCCGATGGCTCAAAGAAAGACGTCACAGAGAAAGAGAGGCGGGGTGGTCTTCCGGTCGGACACGGCGCGATCCGTCGCGGCCCTCGTCCCGGAGAGGGGCTGCATCGGGTGTGCGCCCATCATTGCGAGGTGCAACGAAAGCGGCGCCGGATGGATCACCGTGCCGAACGCTTCAGAGAGTGTCCGGGCATCAAGAAAGGGCGGCCATGTCCTGAGCTCACATCTTGATATTTACATTCCAAGACTGTTTAAATAACGCCCTTTCGGGTCAGGGAAACGGATGATTCTTCCGCCAACGCCAGGTGCAGGTCCTTGCTCGCCCCACGACGGCATCCTCATTACATGTGCAGGGGCCGTTAGCTCGGGGGCCCACTCGCTGTCGCGCTCCTCGGCGTCTGGCTTCCCCGCAACGTTCACGCCGGGCCGCTCCAGCAGCACGACGGTGCATGGTGCCTTTGAAGCCGCGGCGCGCGCGTCCCCGATGGCCGCGGCGCTGCACAAATGCGATCCATCCTGAAACCCGCACCGTCCATTTCGTGGACGAGCAGATTTCCTGGCGCACCAAACTTTTTCGCTTCGACACTGCGGATTTTCGCGAGACTGAGCGCATTGAAGACATCGAGGCGCATGCGCTCACGTGCCTGGCTAAAGATCCCCGCACGAAAGACTCCGATTGCAAACATGAGTAGGCCCTTCAGTGCAAATACCAAGACGAGCGTTGCCAGAAATCCTTCGATCGATTTCCCTTCGGCCCAGGAAGAAATCCCAGCAGCCACGACACTGAGCGCCCAGAGTGAATAAATGTGTTTGCCGATGGCGACCCGCACGCCCGGCGTTCGCGCCGCCACAGAGGATCCCACTCGCCGCGCACAGGATTCTTTCAATCACCTCGTCTTGATGGGGGGAAGTGAGCGCGGAGATAATTTTCATCTCCTTGCCACACGAGCTGCAAAGCGCCGGATCTGCAAGGTACACCTTGGAAATCAGCCGAGCCCGGTTCCTCCGCCGAAGCTTCACGAACTCCGACTCCTCGTCGTCTACGACAACGACATCCTTCGGCGTCTCAGGTGTCTCGTGGTTCTTGATCCACCCGAGCTGTCGACGTATCGTCGTCGAGATCGCGCCGTAGGCGTGAATCGTGACCTCGTATCGGAAAGCTATGTGCGGCACGAGCATGGCGAGAAACTCGAGCGGTGTGACGAGCTGGTGATCACGTCCGAGTCCCGCACGGACACTCTGGTGCACAACAACACCGATCGTTCACAAATACTTCCACCCGGGCTTGCCAGCCAGCAGGTTCGGAACAAAGAACGGAATACAGTCTCGTGTTTCCCGACGCGTATATTTCGTTTCTTCCATCAGGATGTGGCGTGCCTGACATTGACCGACGGCCGACGGCCGACGAAGTCGACTCGAAAACCTCAGAATGGATCCGTTTTCGCGCTGACGTACAGTGTCAGATGGGACTGTTGCCGCCGGTGACATCTAGAAAAATTGGCTTAGCGACTGCGCTGCGTTCATCACTCATTTCCCGGCATCCGGGTTCTCCGAAGATTGACAGACCTGGTGGTGATCACACAATAATTCAATGCTGCTCCGCGGGATCTGGTACAATCACTCTGAGGTGTTTCAAAACTCTCTGTATCCCATTCACAGACTTAGAAGATTCGTAACCAAATGAAACTGCGTTTGACAGTGATCGGCGGCGAGGAAGCGGGCCGCCTGTTTGATCTTGCTGACGGAGTCACTTCGTTCGGACGCAGCCAAAACGCAAAAATGCAGATTGGTGATCCAAGTGTCTCCAGGCAGCATTGTGTCTTTGAAGTATCAGGAACGACGGTCGAAATCATTGATTCCGGCAGTTCCAGTGGCACCTTCGTCAATTCTCAGGCTGTTCAGCGGCGGACACTGAGCATCGGAGATGAAATCAGAGTTGGTAATACGAATCTGCGTCTGGGATCTGTTGACTCCGAGCAACACACAATGACAGCAGTCCCCGGCAATTTAAAATTGCCAGGGACTGAGGTGAAAGGGCAGCTGCCCGATCTGATCGGCAGCACGATTCACGGTTACAAAATTGAGAACAAACTTGGCGAAGGTCGTTCCGGGACGATATTTTCTGCCAAAGACGTACCGAGAGATCGTGTCGTCGCACTCAAGATTCTTTGGCCCGAAGTTTCGCGGAACACGGAAGACATGCAACGATTTGTACGGGCAATGAAAACCATGTTTCCCATCCGGCACGAGAATCTGGTTCAGATCTACAATGCCGGCAGAAGCGACGATATCACCTGGGTCGCTATGGAGTATGTCGATGGCGAGACGATGTCTCAGGTTATCACGCGGATTGGAACAGCTGGCATGCTGGACTGGGATTATGCCTTCCGAGTCGCGGTGCATACGGCCAGGGGACTGGAAGCTGCCTTCAAACATCAGATCATTCATCGAAATATCACGTCTGAAAACATATTGATGCGCACTGCCGATCAGGTCGTCAAGCTGGGCGACACGATGCTGGCCAAAGCTCTGGAAGGCAGTATGACCAGACAAATCACACTTCCCGGACAGCTCGTGGGAGAAATGGCATATATGTCACCCGAAGCAACCTCAGATTCGGCAGCTGAAGATGGCCGTTCAGACATCTATGCGCTGGGTGTTACCTGTTACGCCCTGCTGACCGGACGCCCGCCATTCGAAGCGCATTCACTGCCGGCAATGCTGGACAAAGTCCGCAATGAAACGCCTGAGTCACCCAGGAAATATCAGTTGGCCATCAATGACCAGTTCGAAGGCTGTGTCATGAAGATGCTCGCCAAGCGGCCCGACGATCGCTATCAGTCACCGACGGCGCTGCTAAAGGATTTGAACCACATCGCGGCGTTTGCGAACGTCGACGTTTGAAATGCCCGTTTCATTTACCCCTATCTGGTCATGGCCATTCGTGTTGCTGTGCTGCGCGGCCCTGATAGGAATCGTCGCTGCAGGGTACCCAAGGCGCATCAGCCACCTAAGTCCCGTGCGCCAAAAATTTCTGCTGGTGACTCGGCTGATGTCAGTGCTGCTGCTGGTGTTTCTCATGCTGCGGCCGTCGCTTGTTCTGACATCACAGGATGACGGTAGTGTTGTTGTCTATGTTCTCAAAGACGTTAGCCGCAGCATGCGGACACCCGATGGCCCCGGCAACGCAACACGAAGTCAAATTCAGCAGGCACTGCTTGATGATGCCGCAAGGTCTCTGACAAAACTCGGCGAAGACGTTGAAGTCCGGTATCGCCAGTATGCTGAAACCCTGCATCAGCAGGATGCGGAACTGATCGGCCAGGATGATGAATTCACTTCGTTGAGCAACACTCTTGACCAGTTGCTGAAGGAGACCAGTTCCGACGATGTTGCACTGGTGATTATGACTGGAGACGGTCGACAGTCTGCCTGGGGTGAGAATGACCGAAGCCCTGTGCCGTTTGCACGACTCCTGGGAAAGAAAAACACTCCTGTCTACACCTCAGTCCTTGGTACAAGCGACGTGACCTCCAACGGACTGGATCTTGCCCTGAGTGAACTTGATATTACCCGTGATGTCTTCGTTCGTAACGTGGTTCCCGTAAAAGTTCGACTGAAGGCGAAGGGCGCTTCCGGTCGAAGACTGCGTGTGCGTGTGCTGCTTGAAGACACATCGTCTGACGGCCACGAGCGAGACACCATGCTGCCCGTACCCGGTGACAACCAGACTCGTCCGGTCCATGAATTTACGTGCGATGGTGATTCAGTCAACAGGGTGATCGATTTGCAGTTTGTTCCCCAGGTGGCCGGAGAATACAAAGTCGCTGTCGAAGTAAAACCACTGGACGACGAAGTGCGCAAAACGAACAACAGGATCGAAACCCTGATCCGCATTCGCACAGGCGGCATTCGCGTCGTCTATTTCGACAGGCTGCGCCCGGAAGCGAAATGGCTCAAAAGCATCACGGTCAGCAGTCGGGTACAACTCGATTTTCAAAGGCTGTTCACTGGACGCTTTTCCGGTCGCAACCAATTCGATGATTCATGGTTCCGACCAGGCAACGTGGATGCATTCATTATCGGTGATGTTCCGGCAGAAGTGTTTGGTCGTGAGAGACTGGAAGACATCCGTTTTTGCTGCGAAAGAGGGGCGGGGCTGATGATGACCGGAGGTTTCCAGAATTTTGGGAATGGCGGTTACCATGAACACAGAATCAGCCAGCTGTTTCCGGTGGATATGTCCGGGTCAACAGAACAGTTGACAGGACTGGTACCGATGCTGCCCACTGACACAGGGCTGAAACACTCCGTAATGCAGATTGCTCCACTGAGCGTCAACAGTGATCGCTGGAACGAATTACCATCGCTCAAAGAAGCCACCCTGCTGAAACCACTGGAAGGTTCACTGGCCCAGGTCCTTGCCCGAACAAAGAACGAGAGTCCACTACTGATTGCTCACGAAACCGGTCGGTCACGCGTGATGGCATTTGGAGGAGACACCACCTGGCTTTGGTGTGTTCAGCGCGACTGGGGAGCAAAGGCACATCAGAGGTTTTGGCGCCAGGCAATTTTTTGGCTGACAAAGAAAGAACAGGATACGGATGCTCGCGTCTGGATCACAGCGGAACCAAGGGCTCTGGTACCGGGACAGAATGTCGACATGCGGTTTGGAGCTCGGGATGATCAGGGACTGCGAATCACAGATGCTGTATACACAGTGACGGTAACGAAGCCGGACGGCACAACGCAGCCCGTTCTTGCCAGTGAAGATGCAGGCACGGGCGTGGCCCTGTTTTCCGACGTCGATCAGGCCGGAGACTATTCCGCCCGCGTGCAGGCAGTTATCGACGGAAAATCACACGGCTCAGCTGTCACGCGGTTTCTGGCCAATGCCAGAGATCCGGAACTCGATAATCCCTCCGCGGATCCGGAAATGATGAGAGAGCTGGCGAACGCCAGCGGAGGTGTGTTTCTGTCGTCGACACAGCTGTTGAAACGACTCGAATATTTTGCAGCCAATGGCTTACCAGGCCGAACACTGAAACGGGACAGGCGCTTCAATCTGTGGGACAACTGGTATTCACTGTTGCTGTTTGCAGGACTAATGACATTCGAATGGGCACTGCGAAAAAAAAGTGGTCTGGTTTAATCAATCCTCAGCACGTTACAGACGTCTGGCAACCACGATCTGTGTCTTCCCCTGAACTCGCAGGAAAAAAATGACCCTCGGCTGCGTCCCGCCGCGGGGCAGCTTCCTGCCGACCGATGCCGCATCGACAGCAATGTGGCGGCACTTGATTTCGTAGTACAGTGCCGGTTCAGACCGCAAAAACTGACAGAGTCGCTTCCGATTGTTCGGTAACATGGCAATCACCTCGAAAGCCGTGACAAAAGGCGATTCGGGGTGTTTATCGGACGTCAGATATTCTTCTTCGTCATCCAGTCGTTGCAGATTCAGACGTTCACAGACGACGTCCAGCAGACCCGACCGGACGACGGCGGGATCCGGGTCCAGCAGAAACTGTCCTGGCTGAGCAGCCACTTTTGACCAGACCCCCAGTGGGTCTCCGGCAATCGATTCGCCGGACGGCAGCACGGTCGCACGAAATTGTTCTACGGTTGCCAGCTGGCCAAACCACACCGTTGCTTCGCGGCATTCTCCGTGCAGACTGATCAACTCAATTTCACAGCCCGGAAACTTCTGCATAAAGTTCCCTGCCGGACCAAGCTTGATAGCACCTCCAGCCGCCACCCTGGTCGCTGCCTGCATCCAGGTCAGACCGGGGATGTACTGCTCCAGCCGTTTCGTCGGGCGGCTCCGACTACGACGTCGGTCCGGATCCACATGGATCATCTCCCCCGCCACGGAAACATTGTTGGCATCGGCCACGATCGTCCGCGGGGCTGGACAGCCCCATACTGTCAGATTCCATTTACAGCGCTCGATCATCGCTTCGTCATGGTCGAGTACGGTCACCGGTCCACGTCTCGCCAGTGCGGCCGCGTCGCCTCCAATGCCGCAACACAAATCCAATACCGGAACCGTCGCCGGAAACCTCCTGGCTTTGTGAGCAGCCACGACAGGATGGGTTGTCTGTTCCAGCCCTGTCCTGGTGAGCCACAGCTGTTCGGCATGCGGCAGGACGCCGTTTGCTCGAATTCTCACCTCATGCAGCGACAATGCGGCTCGCACAAGACCCGCATCGTATTCGTCCCGAAGTGTTCGCTGTATCGCGAACTCACTGCCCGTAGCGCGGCTGACGGCTGCCAGGAGTTCGGGTGCTCCACGCAACCCATGCAGCGTAGTCAGCTCGGACGTCATGAGACCGACCCTGGCCCGAACGTCGGCTGTTCTGCAGGCGTTGCCCTGACATCACGAACAAGCAGCGCTGCATAAGCACCATCTGCCGGTTGACCTGGCAGTGACATTTCTTCCTTCCGCAGGTTCATCGACGGGACAGCCTGCGTCACGTTCCGAATCAACTCTGTTGTTTCCTCGGGTTCAATGCTGCAGGTGGAATAGACCAGCCGACCGCCAGGCCGTATTCGGTCGAATGCGGTCATCAACAATCGAGTCTGCAACTGCGTCAGATCCTGTAGCTCATGCTCACGGAACCGCCAGCGGGCTTCGGGTCTGCGGGAGAGAACCCCGGTATTCGAACAGGGAACATCCACCAGTGCGCCATCAAAATCAAGTTCGGGAAGACCACGTCCGTCACGTTCAATCCGTCGTAACACAACGGACGACAGCCCAAGTCGTCTCACATTGTTCTGGACCAGCTGCAGTCGCTCTTCGCTGACATCTGTGGCATAGATTGTTGCCTGATCACCACTGATTTCAGCTAAATGGGTTGTTTTGCCTCCTGGGGCCGCACAGAGGTCCAGGATCAATTCACCGGGCTGAGGATTCAGCAGGTGAGTCGGCAGCATGGCTGACTCATCCTGAATCGTCCAGTGCCCGTCTGCATACCCCGGCAGCATCTCGATCCGCCCGGCTGATTTCAGTCGGAGTGATTCCTCCAGTCTGCCTGGTTCGGTGACCACATCGGCTGCGGCCAGCGCTTCGGTGACATTCGAAATGCTTGTCCTCAGCATATTGACTCGCATTCCTGTAATCGGTGAATTAAGGCTGTGGAATCCTGCTGTCAACAGGTCCGGATATCTCATCTGACGCTGCCAGCGACGTGCGATCGCCCGTGGCAGCGAGAAGGCTTCGCCGAAGTAATCCACAGGAGCTGTCAGAGGACAGGAAAACACGTCGCTGTTCAGGTGACGATACTTCCCGATCGCTACCGGAACACAGTTTCGTGCGGGTCCCGTCTCAAATCGATCGGTCAACTGACGTGTTATGGCTCGAAGAATACCGTTGGTAAACCCCGACCACCGAGGACGGTCCACTGAACGTGTTAACTCCACCGTTGCGTCCACCGCTGCATGGTCGGGAGTGCGACCAAAGCAAAGTTGCTGCACTCCTGTTTGAAGGATCCGCCACAAGTCCGGCTCAACGTCCCCGCGAGACCTCCGAACCTGTGACTTCAACAGAACGTCGATCGTGCGACGACGACGCAGAGTTCCGACCGCAACATCAAATGCCAGGCCGCGTTCCTGCCTTGACAACGTGTGCTCAGAATCCAGATCGGCCAGCAGCTCAGCAACAAACCGACCGGTGAGGTCGTGCTGCTGCAGGACGGCCAATGCCAGCGCACGTCCGGAGTCAATCCGAATGGCCTGCAGCGCCTCAGTGGTTCCGGGGCAGGAAACTGCACTTCGAGCCTGTATACGGCGGCGCGTCATGCATTCACTCCACAGAGCTGGTCCAGGTCGTCGAAGAATCGTGGATACGTTTTGGCAATACATTCAGGCTCCACGATCTCAATCCCGGGGGCACGCAAGCCCAGCAAAGAAAAACTCATCGCCATGCGATGGTCGTCGTACGTTTGAATTGCGGCCGGTTGAGGAAATCCAGGATAGACTTTAATCCCATCCTGCAATTCTTCGGCACGAATACCAGCTCGCCGGAGTTCGCTGACCAGGGCTGCGATGCGATCGGTTTCTTTGTGACGCATATGTTCGACGTTGCGAATCGTAGTGGGACTCTCCGCAAACACAGCCACCGTCGCCAATGTCTGAGCCGTGTCACTGATCGCATTCATATCAATGTCAATGCCGTGCCTGGCGAACCCCGACAACGTAATACTGTTCGATTCCCAGGTCACCTGACATCCCATCCTCTCGAGCACTGTCACGAATTCAACGTCCCCCTGCAGCGCATTTCGATGCAGTCCCAGGACTCTGACTCTGCCGCCGGTGACCGCAGCGGCACCCCAACAGTAACTTGCTGCCGATGCGTCAGGTTCAATGTCATATTCCTGAGCCGTATAAGTCAAAGCTGGAACCTGAAATGCGGATAAGTCATCATTAACCTCAACCTGGACTCCAAAACTCCGCATCATTTTCAGAGTCATGTTGATGTAGGGCACAGACACCAGTCTGCCGGTGACCTGCAGCACCACAGCATCGCCGGCGGCAGGCAATGCCATTAGCAGACTGCTGAGAAACTGGCTGGAAACTTCACCCTGGATCGTTGCCGTGCCTCTCGACATCGCGGAATGACTGCCCCGTATGTACACCGGCGGGCAGTCACTCTCCGGGACCTCGAATTCAATAGACACCCCCAGCTGGCGCAGGGCCCGAACCAAATCAGCAATCGGTCGCTGCCGCATTCGTTCCACACCGTCCAGACGATAATTTCCGGCCCCCAAAGCACACAGCGACGTCAGAAAACGAATGCTGGTGCCGCTGTTCTCCAGCCAGAGATCGGCTTCACCCGAAGGGATCTGACCCGCCCGGCCATCAATCCGACAACGACCGGTGACCACGTCCTGAGAAATCCCGAAACCCAGTCGACGCAGACTATCGATCATGACTCGCGTATCCAGACTGTCCAGAACCCCGGTCAGGTTGCTCGTGCCCCTGGCCAGTGCGGCGAGAATCAATGCTCGATTGGTAATGCTCTTGGAACCTGGCGGCCGCAGGGCTCCTTGCACGGGACGCCCTACAGGCGTGATTTTTCGGGATTCGGTCATGGTCATTTATGTGGGATGGCGTCGTTCAGATCGAGTTAAAACGTCAACACAGTAATCTCTGACACGGATTTTCAAAGAAAATTGCCCGCTGCAGCTCGCCTGTTGCCGGGCGTCACTGGACCGAGTGGATTGCTTAGTCCGGAATCCCCGTTTGTACGTGATCAGGCTGTGTGATCACATCCTGATTTGAAACGTGATGCTGCACACCTACAATCGGTGACCGGAAATATTGATGCCTGTTCAGATACTGCCTGCGTCGTTTCCAGCTGTCAATCCGGACAACGGACTGTCTGATGAATCTGTTTTCTCGTCTTCAACTTACCATCTGTGCTGTCGCTGTAGCAACGGGGTTGTCGCTGGCGCCACGTGCCACTGCCCAGGAAACCGGCAACGTCATCCAGGTCCAGACACCAGACAGTCCACTCCAGTTATTGGAATTGGTCCGGGCGGGCGGTGGGATTGGATACCTGATTGGTGTACTGAGTCTGATTATGGTGGCCCTGATCATCGACCACCTGTTGAATATTCGCCGCAGCATACTAATGCCACCGGGCCTCGCCGAAGAAGTCCATCGGCTGCTGGGTGAACGGGATATTCACAGCGCCAAGCGGGCCTGCGAAGAACATCCAGGTTTTCTTAGCCGACTTCTGACCGCCGGACTCGATGAAGTTGGAGTCGGCTATGCCACAATCGAGAAGTCCATGGAAGATGCAGCCGTGGAGCAGTCAGCACGTTTGTTCCGTCGCATTGAGTATCTGTCGGTCATCGGCACGATTGTTCCCATGCTGGGCCTCATGGGAACTGTTTGGGGAATGATTCATGCGTTTGTGGAGTTCGAACAGAAAGCAAACCCACAGGTGTCTGAACTGGCCCCGGGTATTTACCGTGCTCTTGTCACCACCCTGCTGGGACTGGGCGTCGCTGTGCCATCCCTGAGTGCATTTGCCATTTTTCGCAATCGCGTCGACGAATTGTCCGCTGAGGCGACCTTGCTTGCTGAGCATGTGTTCGCTGATTTCCGTCGCACGTCGCAGAAGAAGGCCATGGCACGAACAAAACGAGCTGACGCGTCGGTTGGGAAGGATGAGACGTGAGATACTGCAATGAAAAAACAACCGCAGCCGTCCTGGAAAAAACCACGGCATGCCTGAAAAGGCGGAATGACATTCGGTAGTTAAGAATGGGCAGCACGGTCAGGTTGGGACGGCGCAATAAGAAACGGACTGCTTTGAAATCAAAACAGTCCTTTATGATCAGGATTGCGGGAACTGCAACGGTGGAAACGCGGCGAGTCAGGCGAGGACCGAGTCACGAATACGTGCACTCATAAATGATCCGGGCCTACGCAAAGATTTGAGACCTCCGTCGGAGTTGCATCCACAAACCCGAAAATCCGCCGACCCAAGCCGGCGAAGGTTCCCTGTACCGCTGGCTTGATCGGCCGTTGCCGTCGTCCGCTGCAGTCAATAGCCTGAACGTCGATGGTTTCTGCTGATTGTGTCGTGACTGACGACACAGCTTTCAGTTGCGGAACTGATCATCCTTCCCCACCAGCACAAACAGACAGTCCATGCAGTCGATTCGGCTGACGGAGCTGTTCACAAAGATTTTTTCTCAAGATGTCCGCGGACCGTGTCTGTGTTCGGAGACCTGATAATACCGTTTTCTGTAATGATGGCCCCAATCAGAGCCGCTGGTGTCACATCGAATGCCGGATTATAGACGCGGACTCCCGTCGGCACCGTCTGTCGCCCGAAACCATGAGTCACTTCCTCCGCCGCACGCTGTTCAATCGGAATGTCCTCACCCGTGGCCAGCATCAAATCGAACGTGCTGGAAGGAGCTGCGACGTAGAACGGAACACTGTGAGCACGCGCCAGGAGTGCGACTCCGTAAGTTCCAATTTTATTGGCAGTGTCCCCATTCGCTGCTATTCTGTCGGCGCCTGTAACAACCGCCTGGACCAGGCCTTCCTTCATCACCTGAGCCGCCATGTTGTCGCAGATGACCGTGACATCCACGTCCCGCTGCTGCAGTTCCCAGGCAGTCAGTCGAGCACCCTGGAGCAAAGGTCGCGTTTCGTCGGCATAAACATGCAGCTGCTTGCCCTCTGCCACCGCCGAAAAGATCACCGATAACGCGGTCCCGTCCCCGGCCGTTGCAAGACCACCCGCATTACAGTGAGTCAGCACGCCGATACCGGAATCAAGCAGTGTTGCACCGTGCCTGCCGATATCACGACACATCTGCTCATCTTCCGCCTGAATCAGTGATGCCTCCTCGAACAGACGCTGGTGGATTTCCACAGCCGTCAAATCTGACTGCGTCTCCGCAGTCTGGTGCAGCCGTTCCAGTGCCCAGCACAAATTGACCGCTGTTGGCCGACTCCCGGCCAGATAGTCAGAAATCTTCCGATGCTGCCTGTCAAATTCAGCGCGCGTGCCGTTACGTTGCGTCTGTGTCCCCATCACCACTCCCCATGCCGCGGCCACGCCGATCGCGGGTGCACCTCTCACAACCAGTCGTCGAATGGCCTGCCAGACCTCGTCTGCCGTAGCGGTCTCAATCTCAACAAAATGTTCCGGCAGCAGGGTCTGGTCGATCATGTACAAAGTACCAAGCGCATCACCTTCCCAGCGGAGCGTATGGTAGGCCTGCTGCATTACATCCGTTCCTCAAAATCTTTCGGTTCAAACCGGGCAGGCATCACATGACATCTGCCGTTTCGATGCCCAGAAGCGACAGCCCGGTGCAGAGCCCCCTTGCCACCATGTCACACAGTATCAGGCGACTGCGCTGCAGCTGCGCCGTTGCAGCGTCCTGGACCGAACACTCGTTGTAGAATCTGCTCAGACAACCCGATGTTTCCAGCAGCCACGCCGTCATCAGATGAGGACGGTAGTCGAAGAGCACATCATCCGCGGCTTCACCAAACCTCAGCAACTGAAGCGCCAGGGCACGCTCTTCCGGAACAGTCAGGAGCACTGTGTTGTCACCGCTGTTCAACGATGCACGATCAATGTCCAGTTTCCGAAAGATCCCGCAGATTCTGGCATAGGCGTATTGCATATACGCGGCGGTGTCCCCGCTGGTGGCCAGCATCTTGTCCCAATCAAAAATATAATCGCTGTCCCGGTTATGATGCAGATCTGCGTATTTGATCCCTCCCAGTCCGACGATTTCGGCAACGCGGGATCGTTCTGTTTCAGAGAGCAGAGGTTCGTCACGACGATCATCATTTTCGTCGACAATACGGCGAGCGCGTTCAATAGCTTCATCCAGCAGGCTTTCCAGTCCCACCACGTCACCGGACCGTGTCTTGTAGGGTTTGTTGTCCGGTCCCATCACAGTACCGAAGCTCACATGCTGATACGACTGCTGCGAATAGTTCCAGCGTGCGGCTGTCGCAAACAGCAGCTGAAAATGTTCGGACTGCCGCTTGTCCACCACATACAGAATCTCGTCGGCGGACAACTTCTGCACACGGAACTCAATGGTGGCCAAGTCCGTCGTGGCATAGGTGTAGGCCCCGTCTGTTTTTTGCACAATGAAGGGAGCCTCGTTGCCATCAACAAAGACACAAACCGCTCCGTCGCTGTCCGTCGCCAGCCCCTGATGTTTCAGGCTGCTGACGACTCCGGCCAGTCGGTCGTTGTAGGCGCTTTCACCCAGTGCCAGATCGAATGCAATATCCAGACGACGATAAACCCGATTCAGTGCCTGCAGGCAGGCCGGCCGGAATTCGTCCCACAGTGCCTGGTTCTCATCATCGCCGGCATGAAGTTTGAACGTTTCCAGACGAGATAATCTCGCAATGTCCGGATGCTCGTCGGCCTGTTGCCGCAAATCGGCTGAAGCCTCCAGATCAGTGATTGTTTTCCGCAGTGCACTGATGGACTCCGACAGCTCGGTGATCTGTCGTCGCAGACTTTTCAACAGTTTCCTGTGCTTCCTGTCAGCTGCATCTCCCGAAGATTCTGCATCGTCCAGCAGCGCCTGTTTTTTGGTCAGTTGTTTCTGCAGCTGAGGCAACGATGTTTTTGCACTGTGAAATTCCGTTAACCGGTTAACTAATCGGTAGAGTCTGGCCAGTTCGGAAACCGGATCTTCTGCATACGCAGCCGCATCAGCAAAGTGCCGGTAGCCATAGATAATCATGCCAAACTGAGTGCCCCAGTCGCCAATATGATTGTCCGTTGTCACCTGATGCCCGACAAAGCGAAGGATACGAGCGATGCAGTCGCCAATCACCGTGCTCCTCAGGTGTCCCACGTGCATGGGTTTTGCCACATTTGGTGACGAAAAGTCGACCACGACATGCCGCGGTTTGGAAACGGGAATACAGCCCAAACGGTCATCGCCGGCAATGGCCGCAGTCTGACTGGCAATCCAGTCATCCCTGACGCGCAGATTGATGAATCCGGGACCGGCGACTTCCGGCGGTTCACACACGTCGCTGAGATCCACTTCGGCAATAATCTGTTCGGCAATTTCACGAGGAGGCTTGTTCAGCACGCCTTTCAGTGGCATCGCACAATTGGCCTGATAATCGCCAAAACGTGCGTCCTGCGCAGGCCGAATCATACCCAGCAGAGGTTCAACATCGTCAGACAAACCGGAGAGCGGACTTCGAAAACGAGAACGAATTAGTGACAGGATATTCATCGGGGAATCACGACAGCCGATCTGGTGATGCGAATTCGGGGAGGGAGGAATCGGTTACAACTGCACATCAAACGATTGTAGTCAATAGCGAAGTCTGAGTCGCGGAGGTGTCTCCTGTGCCTGACCACGATTCAAACAGCAGCCGCTAAGACGACAGTTTGAGAAAGGAGAACGTCGTTCCTGTGACCAGGTTGCGCGGCGATCCCTACTGTGTCGTTTTTCGGTCGTTCTCCGACGTGCCTTAACAACCTCATGTGCGTCTAGTTGACGGTTACTTACTGTCGCTCCCACCGGCTTGGGTCGATTCCCCGCGCCTCACTTTTCAGATCGGGAGGAACATTCGGCGCATCGTACGTCCACATGCGTGTATTGGGATCTCTCATAACGGCTTTGACCGCTGTTGAAACCCTGGCCAGTTGCAGCGGGTCCCACTGCCTGACGGTCTCGCAGGGTCCGGCCCAGGCCGGGCGATAAGCAATCCCCAGCAACTCACGCGTGTTGTCACTGTGGTTGGGATAGTTGCCGTGAAAGACGTTTTGATTGATCAGTACCGCGGAACCCGCCTGACAGGTGACCATCATCTGCTCGGGATGTTCTTTATAGCGGCAATACGGATTCGCATCGTCATGAAAGCTCAAATGGGATCGGGGCACAACGCGAAACGGAGCAGCTTCTCGGGTCAGATCCTGAAGGTAATAGAGAACACGAATTAATCTGGGACAGCTTTGCTGAGGGCCGAAAATTTTCGATCCCCAGGGCTGCCCGTCGCAGTGCAGAATAATCGCGGGGCATCCCGGTTCAGAGCGAGAATAGTCGTAGGTCATCAGAATGGGTGTATCGCCAAATAACTCCGCAAGAAATTCAATCATTGGTGGATGCGCGCTCAGTTCGGTGAGTGCTCCACCTGCCCACTGGATATCGTTGTGATACTGTTTCTTTTCGGTGTAGTCGGCGGGCTGGGTAGGAATTCGTACGAGTTCCTCGCGCAACGCAGCGACGTGAGCAGGCGTGAGCAGATCCGGAACGACGACGTATCCCTCGACTTCCAGATGTCTTATCCGCTGGCCCAGCGTAAGCTTTGGCCAGTCCGTGTCCACGATCTGGTCCTTGATTGACCTTTCCATTCTGCTGTGCTCGCTCCGCCAGACCTGATTCCTCACCGACGGGTATTCGTGGTGAGTCACTTTGACACGACTATCTGGCATACTGAACGTCCAGTTCTACACACTCGACACGGACCGTCTCTGCTTTCTCTGGCGCCGTCTCGACCATGCGAATTGTGATCAGATTCTTACCATGCGTCAGTATTTCTTTCTCGATTGACCAGCCAAGCCAGCCGTCATTGCGCACCTGGACGGTGCCAATACTCACATTGCTCATTCGCACTTCCAAATGGTCCAGATACGCCCGAGCCAAAAGCTGCACACCGTAGTTACCTCTGCCGTAACAATACTTAGTACTACCGGGTGAAATTTTTCACTTGCCGTCAGCGGTTCGGAAGCCACGTCCGAGATCCGTTGCGCAATCAGAGACTCCGATGGTCACGCAGTTTGGATCGTCCATTGAGGTCGGGTTGCATTTCGGTTCCCGACGTTTATCCTCCGCTCACAGATTCTGGTTTTCTTCGTTCAATCGTGTCGGCCTGCGGGCCCGGTGGACGTAGTGACGGCGATATTCATTGTAATGCCGCGCAATCGACTCCCCTTAATAGTATTAAGTGGCGCCGGGACGCTTGTCTTGGTGTTGGCGCTGCTTATTTTCTACATCCAGGAAAAAGGAGTGATCGGCGTCGGTGCGGCACCACTGTCCGATGACCTCGCCGCCACCTGGTTTCATGAATCCGTGACACATTCGGTCGACTACAGGCTGGGGATCATCGTGTTTCTTCTGGGAAAACCTGGATGGACTGACGCGTCGCACGACTGGACATCCGGCAAGGGGAGTCCCGCGTTTTCCACGTTCGTGATCAATGGTCGCCGACTCCATATTGAATACTCTCGCGAGTCCGGAGAATGGAATGTTCTGGACACGGCCGGTTCCGTGGAAGAAGGAAACGTTCTGGTTGTGAAGGGTTGTGGGACCGAGACTCAGAAAGTTACCCATACGGAGTTGATCGATCTCACGCTGCCGTATAACGCAGATCCGGTTGCAGAGGTTCTGGCTCGATCAAAGACGCTTCGCAACGTGTTGGACCAGAAATGAACCCAACTGTCCCTGTCGGCTCTGCTCCTGAGCCTCATCAACAAATCGTGGAACCCGGTTTTGTCCGCCCGGCCGTGCGTGTCTCTCAGCCAGTCGTCAATGAGCAGTCCACGAAGCCACGCAACCAACTGTGTGCTGCAGCAAGTCAGCGGACGGCAAACGACCGACGCAAACATGGCAGCCGGTGGACGGTCTCGTCTCTTTTGCCTCTACTCGGCAATCCTGTTGTATTGCAGTGACAGGCTGTATCGTCGAAAATGACTGAGATCAAGTTGGTCGTCACTGGTTCCATTCACTTTCCCGCTACAATAATTTCGGTCAGCTTTCCATGTTGCACCTGCCGATCATCACTCAAGCACCGATTCTTGCATTCCCTCGTTCACAGGAAGACAGACGAATCCGCCACTCGAGTGGCAATCGGGAGCTTTTAAGAACTGCAGTCCGCAGCGGCTGGACAATTCCTTTGCGTCGGGATGTGCGAGACTGCTGCTCTGCGGCCGGACGGACTGGTGCGTCCGTCTCTTCCTTTTAAGCCTGGATGCGCAACTCTCTGCTCCGTGAGATCACGAAAGAGACCGATGACCGTCGAACACATTCTCGTCGGGGCAGTGCTTGCGGCCGGAATCTTGCCGCTCTGGATCGCGAAGCGAAGAAGAATCAGCGCCGTTTTGGGAACGGTGGCTGTGGCGGCGGTGTTCGTGTTCACCCTGTCATTGCTTTTCAGGTCAAACGACGCGGGCACCGGCGAAGCGGCAAACTCCGGTCGGCCGATCGAGGTCCGCTCGGACGGTTACGTCTCGTCCAGAACCTGTCGCGCATGCCACGCGCGGCAGTATGCAACATGGCACGAATCCTACCACCGAACGATGACCCAGGTGGCCGACCCCGATACGGTTGTCGGACGTTTCGACGGTTCGGAGCTGAAGCTTCCGATGCCCGAGGGGACAGTGCGTTTCCGCCCGCATCGTAACGGCAATAATTTCGTGGCCGACCTGCAATTACCGTCTTCGGATATCGACGGCTCTCCGGTTAAAATGTCCGCTCCGCTGGTCCTCACGACAGGTTCTCATCACATGCAACTCTATTGGCTGCCCTCACGGGACGGCAGGTCGCTCTCATTGTTTCCCTTTACCTACCTCATCGAAGCCAGCCGCTGGGTGCCCCGCCAATCAGTCTTCCTGAAGCCCGCGACCGACCCAGTCCATTTCGAGACGGGGTTATGGAACGTCGAATGCATTCATTGCCACGCGACCCACGGCCAGCCGCGGATTGCCGAAAACGGCGCCGCTGACACTAGGGTGGCGGAATTCGGCATCGCATGCGAGGCATGTCACGGTTCGGCTGAGCAACATGTAGATCTCAATCGAAACCCGTTGCACAGATATTATCATCACCTGAACGATGACGGGGCAAGCGATTCCATCGTGAACCCCAGGCGGCTCAGTCCCCAGCTGCAGTCTGACGTGTGCGGACAATGTCACAGTGTCTGGGCGCCGAATGCCGATGGCTACGGGTCACAGTTCAACGATCACGGCTTTGCGTATCGTCCTGGCGAGCGACTTGACGACACACGGCGTGTCTATCGCTGGAATGACGATGCTCCGGAATTGAACCCCGACTTCATGCCGGACTACTTCTGGTCAGACGGCATGATTCGCGTTTCGGGACGCGAATATAATGGCTTGATCGAGTCACCATGCTTTACACATGGCGATGAACAGCGGGGAATCATGTCGTGCCTTTCCTGCCACACGCTTCACCAGCGATCTGATGATTCAAGATCGCTCGCCGAGTGGGCCAACGATCAGCTCACACTCGGCATGGACACAAACCACGCATGTCTTCAGTGCCATGAGGAATTCGAAACGGAGTCGCGGCTCGTGGCACACAGCCATCATCCCTCCGATTCGTCCGGCAGCCTCTGCTACAATTGTCACATGCCCTACACGACATACGGACTGGTCAAGGCAATCCGCAGCCATGAGGTGAGCAGCCCAACGGTCCAGGAGAGCTTACAGACAGGCCGCCCCAACGCATGCAACCAGTGCCATCTCGATCGCACGCTTGAGTGGACCGGCCAGCACCTTGCCAAACGGTATGCCGTTTCGGAGCCGGTGCTCACAGAGGATCAACAGACGATCGCGGCGTCGGTGCTTTGGACACTCAGCGGAGACGCAGGCCAAAGAGCACTGATGGCATGGAGCATGGGCTGGGACGATGCCAAAACAGCTTCCGGCACCGCCTGGATCGCTCCGTACCTCGTCCAGCTTCTTGATGACCCCTACGATGCGGTCCGCTATATCGCCGAACGTTCACTGCGCAGAATTTCAGGATTCGAGCATCTCGAGTTCGATTTCATTGGCACTCGGCGCGTCCGTGCCGACGGGCAGGACCGCGCTCTTGAAATCTGGCGGCGCCAAACCGGCCACAAAAGCCATCCGGCCGTCCTCCTCGACAGCAATGGCCGGATTAACCTCGATGTGTTTTCCCGATTACTTGGGCAACGCAACGACCGTCCGGTGAGACTGAAGGAATGACAGATCAGCCAAACCAGCACGAACAGAACCATCCGGCGGACCTCACGTCCCCGTCAAGTTCTCAAGAGAACCGTTTTTTGTCGAACCGTCACGTGTATTTCGGCTGGTGGTCGCTGCTCGTGTTCCTGACTTTGGGCATCGTCCTTGAGATGATGCACGGGTTCAAAGTCGGTTGGTACCTTGACGTCGACAGTGAGACTCGACGGCTCACCTGGACCCTGGCCCATGCCCACGGTGTTCTGCTGGCGATCCTGCACATCATCTTCGGTCTAATGGTCCGCATCATCCCCGCCGCATCAGCCTCGGGTCGATCGGTAGCGTCATCGTGCCTGCTGGCTTCAAGCTTTCTGCTTCCGGGTGGCTTCTTCCTGGGTGGAGTATTCATTCATGACGGTGATCCAGGACTTGGAATCCTTCTCGTCCCGGTCGGGGCGCTGCTGCTGTTTGTGGCCGTCCTGCAGATCGCCCGCGGTCGCAGGCCGGCACCAGCTCCGACCAGTGAGCATCCAGGTGAGGATAAATCTTCCTGAGACGGTAAGCCATTCCCACGAGGCTGGAGGCCTTCGAAGCAATCCCGTGCTGCGTGGGACACCGGTACAAAAGGGTGGCGGGGTCGTGCCAGCCGGTCTACAATCATTTGTGCCCTTGTTGATCGTCTGCGGGAGCAGACGCAAGTTGTTTTCGGTCACTGCGAAGTCAAAACTCACGACCGTGATTCCGGCAAAGTGCTGATGGTCTGGTAACGGCTGAGATGGTCCAGTGGAGTTCTTGTGGCCGGTCGTACGACGGTTCGCGAAGCCCGATGTCAGCTTTTTACGTCTGGAAAATTTTGAAGAGTTCAATGCAACTGACGAAATTCATGCGCGCTGTCGTCCTGCAGCGATCCGCGACTGTGGTGCTGCTTGTGCTGTGTGGGGCCGGGACCGGAGTCGCCCAGGATCGTTCTGCTTCTGCGTATATTACATCGGTCAGAGACGCCGGTGTCGGAAGCTACAGAGCGGGCAAGTGGGGCATGGTCAGCGTTGAGTTGACCAATCCCTCAGAGTCGCCGGTCGAGGTTACCTCGGTGTTGTCGTTTGACAGACAGAGTGACGTACAGTTCGGCCGTGATATATGGATACCGCCCAGAACACGGCGAACAACCTGGTACCCCGTTCGAGCACCGGAAAAAGCTCCTGCTGCAAGCCGAATCTGGGAAGTTCATTCAATGCTTTTTGACGCGACCGCCGACAGTGAAACACCGATTCCCGCCCGTTCGGGCGAAATGTGGTCCGAGAACTTGATTCCAATCGGTCGTGATCATCTGACAGGACTCATCGTTGATCCGGACAACTCAGAGACTATAGCACAGCTGATTTGGGCCGCCCGGCTGTCGCGAGACTACCCAAAGAAATTCACCCAGTTGTGGCTCAATCAACTCCCCCAAACTGCGGCGAGCATGGACGGCCTGGATCATCTGGTGATTGCCAGCGACCAGGTGCTGGCTGACCCCTCTGCATGCACGGCAATCCGGGAATGGTTATATTCCGGTGGCCACCTGTGGGTGATGCTTGATCTCGTGGACCCTATGTTGATGTCCCGGCTCATCGGCGACGCACTTCAGCTAACAACTGTCGACCGGATCGATCGGATGAAACTGCAGTTCTACAGCCATGACGGCCAGAAGAAACTGCCTTCCGGTGACACCGTCAATTTCAAACATCCGATTACGATGGTGCGTGCTTTGTTTTCTGGTTTTCGGGTGTCTCACACCATTGACGACTGGCCGGCTGCTGCCTGGACGAGTGCCGGTCGGGGAAAGTTGTTGGTAACAACTGTCGCGGCGCGCGGATGGATACGTCCCAGGAATCAGCTTGATCCGCTTCCATCGAGGCTGGAAGATTCGTATGACTTTGCTGCCACCGAGTCGCTGAAGGACGTGGCCTACGAGTTTCTGGCCGAACGCGAGCGGCCCCCGCTGGAATCAGATGACTTCGAGCAGGTTCTGTCTGAACAGATCGGTTACCGGGTCGTTAGCCGAGGAAGAGTCGCGGTGTTCCTCGGCACGTTTTGTCTGGGTCTCACAGCATTGGGAATTTTCCTGTTAAAGCGCGGTTCCCTTGAGCATCTGGGGTGGCTCGGTACGTCGGTGGTGGTGGTGACTTCGGTTTCACTGCTTGGTGTTGGTCGGGCGTCACGAGAGACCGTGCCGAAGATGGTCGCGGTGACCCAGTTCGCGGAGACATCGCCGCACACCGACGAAGTCCAGGTGACCGGGCTGTTCGCGTTGTATTCTCCTGAAAAACGGTCTGCCTCAATGTCAGCACATACCGGAGGCATTTTTTGGCCGAACCTGATGAACCAGGCGGGTGCGGTTGTTCGTGTGATTTCGACCGATCGGGACGAATGGGAGATCCGGAACCTGCTCTTGCCGGCCGGACAGCAATTCGTCCCGTTTTCGTACACTTACCACCTGGATCAGCCGGTGACGGCGGTCGGGACTTTCGGACCTGACGGATTGCGAGGGGTGGTTGCTGCCGGCCCGTTTCAGCAGGCTGCCGACGCGATTCTGGCGCTGCCTGCGACCAGGAACGTTGCCGTCCAATTGGGAGAAGGAGGCCAGTTCTCGTCTGGCAGTGAGGACACACTCGCTCCAGGACAATTTCTCACAGGCAGCGTGTTGAGCGATGAACAACGCCGGCGGCGGGAAGTCTACCGCTTGATGTTTAACGCCGGGGAAAATGAGTTGCCTTATCCATCCCGACCAACATTGCTGTTTTGGTCCCATCCGCCGGACCTCGGTTTCCAGCTTCTCGAGGGGGCCGAACAAACCGGTTCGGCACTGGTCAGCGTGCCGCTCCAACTCACTCGGCCGGAGGAAGGAACGCGTGTTGTAATACCCGGCCCCTTCGTCACCTACCGCTCGGCCGGAGTGAAAACTGCAGCTACGTATGACTGGCGAAAACGTCGCTGGTCCGATCCCTCGTCAGAGAGCATGGACACAACACTGCAATTCCAGCTGCCTGCAGAATTGCTCCCTCTCCGGCTGGAGAGCGCCACTTTGACGCTCGATATCAAGGCCCCCTCGCGGCAACTGCAGATTACCGGTATGACCGGGGGTGAGCGCGTGGTCCTTGAGTCCCGGCAAAGTCCGCTGGGCCGGATGAATTTTGAGATCGACGGGGAAGACGTGCGAGTGAATCAGGCGGGTGAATTGATGCTGGGCATTAACGTAGGCGAAGCAAAAGACAAAGACAGCAGTCTCTTGATTGATCCCAGCAAAGCACAGTTTTGGCAGATCGACGATGTGCAGCTTGAGGTCGTGGGCGTCGTTGTATCGCCATAAAGAGGATAACTGTGACGGGCGAAGGCCCGGTAGTCGTGACCGGGGGGCCTGACTCCGCGGTTTGATGCGTTCACCGCTGTTGATGACCATTCGATTTCTTTGGATCGAGGTCGTGACCAGTCCGATGATCGAACGTAATGGAAGAATGAAAACGCTAATGAATCACTTTTTCGGCAAACAGTTTCTCGTCCTAACAATCGGATTATTGCTGTCGCTCTCAAGTCCATCCTGTCCTGCGCAGGATAAGGCTCTTGCCTCCCTGAACTCGATGCCCCTTGAGGACGTCAAGAACATTAAGTTTCAGTCACCTTTGGCTCAACTGATCAAACTGGCTTGCCCCACGATGCTGTCGGAAGAGTTGGTGTTTCCTGTGGTGCCAGTCGTTGTCGCATCTGCCGACGGACTTAAGGAACTCTGGCTTCGAGCCGCCAGTCAGCCGGAAAAAGATCTCAAGTATGACGCCGTCATGGCGATCGCACGGGCACACTCACGAGGAATTCCCGGCTTCGAGGACACGGCATCGCAACTTGTAGAGATTCTCGAATCCGACGAAGCTGATCACGTGCTGCGACTGGCGGTCGCACGCGCGCTGATCGTGCTGAATGCACGTGAAACGGCACCCGTGCTCAGGAAACACTGCAGCGCCAGACTTGATCTTGCCAAGCTTGTCGAACCTGCATTAGCAGAGTGGAACGATCCTTCCATGCGTTCGGTGTGGCTGTCACGGCTGAGGGCGAAGACTGTTCGTCCCGGCCTTATGGTCCTGGCAATTCAGGCCGCTGCAAAGACAGATTTAACCGAGGCGGCTTCTCCGCTCCGGAAAATCATGTTCGCTTCGAATTCGCTTCCTCACCTTCAGCTGGAAGTCGCACAGGCACTGGCCACGTTGGGTGACGACGAAAATATCTCAGACGCCAGGACACTGGTTTCGGGCGCGAGCTTGGCATCGCCGTTTCTGGCGCGTTTGCTGGCAGCCCATTTGCTGACGCGTCAAACCGGCCCCGACGCTGAGACGTTGCTGACAAAGCTCACGAAAGACTCGCAGCCGGTCACACGTACGATCGCTCTCACTCGATTGATCGAACTGGATCCACAGCTCACCAGACCAATGCTGGACGGTGCCCTGCAGCAGAACGATTACAAACTTCGGATGATCGCCGGAAAAGCCTTGTTTGAATTGCGAACCCCTAAGGAAATTACACGTTTGAGCGCTCTTCTCGATGACCCTCATCCTCACGTCCGCTCGCACGCCCGAGAGTGGATGATTGAATCCGACGTGGATGGCGCACTCAGGGAGTCCGTGCGCGAGTCCGCGATGCAGATGCTGGACTCGGACCGGCCACACGGTCTCGCTCAGGCAGCTGTTCTGCTGGGGACCCTCGAATATCCACCCGCGGCTGACCGACTTATTGATTTGCTGGATCACAAGGCTGCAGATGTCGCCATCGCGTCGGCATGGGCCCTCCGCCGGTTAGTAATTCCTGAAACCGCCGAAGCCGCCTACAAACACCTTCGGCTGGAAACCGAAGACAGTTTGATTGAACGTCCCCGCAACGGGACGCCGTTGAACTGGAGATGGGATATGTACGAGCAACACAAACATCTCATCGAGCTGCTGGGGCTGCTGCGATATCGACCGGCAGATGATTTCTTCAGGAAGTTTTTGCCATATCCGCCGGACCCCCCGGTAGGTAGTCCATTTACCTGGATTCACTGCACTCATCGCGGGGAACTGCGGAGCCGAGCCATCTGGGCCCTGGGACGCATTCACCAAGACGTGCCCCAGGAGGAATTGGTTCCCATGTTGGTAGACACCCTGATGTATCCACGGGAGCTTCCCCACGTTCGCGCCATGTGTGCTCTGGCTTTGGGACGGATGAAGGCGACCGATGTTGAATCAGAGTTAAAGGAGTTCTATCAGCCAGGCATGCCCTACACCCAATTAGCTCCGGTGAAGAGCATTCTCGCATTGGCAAGCCGGGCGGCTTTGGAGCAAATCACAGGAGCGACACTCCCGCCGATGGAGGTCCAACCATTTGTGACTCCAAAGGCGACGGCTTGGTTCCTGGAGCCGCTCAGTGACTGAAAGCAAACCTCTTCCCTGGCCCGGTCCTGGCGAAGACGCTCAGATGGATTCCGGAACGCTTTCGCAGCGTGGCCCGATTACTTCACGACCATCTCGACAGACAATTCCAGCTCGGGAATGCTCTCACGGTTCGTCTCCAGACGGATCATGGCAATCTCGCTTCCCGCCGGTGACCCGGGTGGAACCGTCAACTTGATTAAGTAACGTTCTTTGGTCGGGGCTTTAAAGGATTCGTCCGGCTCAATCACCAGCTGCAGGAACGCGGGAGATTTCTCCTTGACTTCCACCTGCATGGGCTCGTCCTGCCGCGGCATAAACATCGAGAGTGTGACGGTCTTGCCTTGGCTCGCCTTGACGTTGCCCAGGTTTAATTTCATCAAGTCGCCATTCCAGCCGTTCCCCAGAATGAAGTACGGTCCCGGAATATTGCCACTGAGAAGTACGGTCATCTCAGGTACATGTTCGATGTCCGTGACGAACGTCAGCCTCTCCTGGAATCGTCCAATCGGCACAGGGCCCGCGATCGCCACCTTAATATTGTAACCCGACTTGATCTTAGCCCCCGTCTTTGCGCTTCGTTCCGCCAGTTCGGTCGGACTAATCGGCTCGATCTCGACCTCTGCAGCGTCAACCGAGCACTTGTAATCAATGACTTGAAACTCGTCCAATCCTGTCGAGATGATCGAGCCGTCAAATCGAACAGGAGAGTCCTCGCTGACACGTCTGAGTTGCCACACTGCACTCGGCAGCGGATAGATGAGCCACGCCACAGACCCCGCGATTTGCAGCGTCAGTTGCTCGTTTTCCGGGTCGTTCGTCCAGATCTCCGCCGACTGGTGAAACTGAGCTTCTGCCGACTCCGGTTGCCATGTCAGCAAAATCTCCACCGATTCCCCCGGCAGAACAGGATCAGCAGATACAGTCGGAAATGTGCACTTGCAGGTCACCTTGCCGGCCTGCAATAACAATGGTGCATCGCCGTCGTTACGCACGGCAAACGAATGGGACCCCGTAGCGCCGATTTGCATCCCGGCAAACCTGTGCAGACTCTCTCTGAGCACCGCCCTGGGATAAGGACCCTGCTCCGAAATCTCCAGAGGATTCAGCGGTCGTCGACCTGCAGGATCGGAGGCAGCGTCAGCCTGCTGATTGTTGACCGGAGCGCTCCACATGCTCACCAACGCAACCGCACCAAAAGCGGTACCAACCAGGACCAAAATCAGAACGGGCAACGGCTTCAAGGCGACATCTCTTGGAGAGAGGGAGTAATAAAACCTGACAACCAACAGGGAACCATTCTAAACACATCGAAAACCGAACAGATCAAATTCGGCCACGACGCACGATCCGTAGCTCACAGACTCTGAAGGAGTCCAGTGACCAGAGCGCAGCAAACTGGGATCTGAGTTCCTGCTCACTCAACCGCCCGGTCTCTTCCCTTACTGAAAGTCTTGTTGTCTGACGTATTTCATCCGACCAGAACCCACCCCACCCGCCAACGGTCCGTCAGAATTCGACACCCGGTTGCATCCAGTTCTAACAAATTTCGTTCGTTCGGCATGCCGTCGCCCCTCCGATCCAGTCCATACGAACAACTCTGCATCCTCACATTGGCTCTGCCAGTTTAGCAGGACCAATGGTTGATCGACACTACGTCGATTCTGGTACCAGTCGTTGGCAGAAAGCAAATGGACCTCGAAAACCTTATGGGAAAATCCCAACATTTTTGCAGTTTCACTCAATCTGATCGGTTGACATCCAGCGTGTACAGCAGTTATCGTTAGCCAAATGTGATCGTCATTTCGTCACTGAGACTACGTGAGGGTCTTCTTGCTGAAACTCGAGTTGCCCAAGTTATCTTCGCTATCCCTTATTGAATTTGGAGACTGCACATGCGAATGAAGAAGAGGAATCCAAGTTGTCTTCTTGGTTTTACCCTAATCGAACTTCTTGTGGTGATCGCGATCATTGCGATTCTGATTTCGTTGTTGCTTCCAGCTGTCCAGCAGGCTCGTGAGGCCGCTCGCCGGACCCAGTGCCGGAACCACCTGAAACAATTCGGGCTGGCCCTGCACAACTACCATGATGCGTTCCTTGCTTTTCCGATTGGAACAATGCATGCGGACGGGATGATCACCTCATCACGCCCGGAATGGCCCACCGTTCACCACTACCTGCTGCCCTTCATGGAACAGGCCGCAGCGTACGACATTTTGACAGGCATTCAGTCTCAGTCGGGCGAAATGTACTTAGGGGCTGGTTTTGGTGCTCCGGCACCGTGTCAAGCCACGACGACATGGTCTACTGCTCCTGTTAGCGGACTCGTCGGAGAAATATTGTCTCCCACTTGGGTCTGTCCCAGTGATACAGGTCCATTGACGAAATATTGTGGTTGGACGACCGCCAATCCCATGGGCATCTCCAACTATCTGGGAATCTTTTCTGGCCTGAACGATGGACAGTTTCGCTTCGGTACGTCCAACCCCAAATTTGCTGAGGTCACGGAGTACAGCCCGAGCCATATGGAAGCGACCTTTGGCTTAAACCGAGGAGCTCGAATCAGAGACATGACTGATGGTACGAGTAACACCTTGTGCATGTCAGAGTATTTGAGAGGCGTCGCGGGCGACTCCCGAGGATACATCTGGCTGGCACGGGCAGCGTTCCAGCTGATGTACGTCCACCACCCGCCAAACTCACCAGATGTAGAAGTTCTGCACGCCATCCACTGTGCGGGCTCAAACTGGGCGGGAATTGACACCCCAGGTCATCTGCCGGCTCAAAACATGCCGTGCGTCGAGGATAACAGTAACGCGCAACCATTGGGTAACCAGCAGGCGAGCTTCTGCTCACCACGAAGCCGGCATCCCGGTGGTGTGAACGGACTGATGGGTGATGGATCAGTTCGGTTCTTTAGCGACAGTATCGACTCTCGTCCGATTCCACTCGCTGAAAACGAAAGTTCCCACCTGATCCCAGCCAGTCAATTGGGTATCTGGCAGAAGTTGGGATTCATCCATGACGGTGAAGTTATATCCCAGTTTTAGTCAATGATTGACACCTAATAACACACCCTTCTCCTTCCCGGGGGGGGTGTGTTTTTTTTTGGATAAAAAGAGCCCCCCGGGACATGTCCGATATTCCTGCGTCAGCCAGCACATCAGCTGGTGGGCGAAGATACCGTGTTCAGTGACCGGCACATTTTCGAGGTCTCGTAAGATAACGTATGGGTCGACTAGGGAACACTCGACAAGAAAAGGATCCCCACCCAATCCCAGGTACATTGAACCTTCGGGTCGTGATGACTCATCATCATCGTCGTGGATAAAGGGTCGTCAGTTTGGTACAGTCGTGTACAGTGAAAACCTGCTGAGCAGCGTGTAAGGCATTCAGGACCAAGGTTCAGTGTTCGGAAATGGCAGAAGAGAAAAGGAACAGTCAAAATGCGGCAGACGATCGGCTTTTGTGTCCTTGGGTTGTTGGTAAGTTGTCTGGTCGGTTGCGGGGAAGATCTCGGGCGCCAGTCCGTTTACGGAGAAGTAACGCTGGACGGTGAGCCAGTCAACGGGGGAAATATCTCCTTGGCGCCTCAGCCAGGGACGCAGGGGCATACCTGTACCGCGACGATTGATGAAGCCGGCAACTACGAGATTGGCGACGACGCGGGTCCGACCATCGGTAGTTATCGCGTAGGGGTCACCTGGAAGAAACCAACGGGAGAGAAGTCCGTCGATCAGGCTTCGGGCATCACGATGGACATCACTGCTGAAGCCATCCCCCTGAAGTTCAACGCCCGAACAGAACTTGTCGTCGAAATAGCGGCAGGATCGAATGAGCACAACTTTGCACTGAAGACAACGGAGTGATTCCCAGCATTTTTGGCCGGCCAATCCCGGAGCGCTGCACGAACGTTGCCAGGCCAGTTAGCGTCAGTCGTCCCAATCCAGCAGGGAAAGTGATGCAGGACGTGAGAGCGCGCCATCAGGCGGCGTTCTTCGGCAGCAGTCACGAGTGTCTTCCAACTCCGTTTGCTTGGCCAGCCTGTAACCGCCGTCGGTGCGGAATGACACGGACACTTCTTTTCGACAGTACGATGCTTACAAGTCTGATCGACTTGAACTCATTTCGGACACTCTTGGGTTCCTGAGAATCGAAGACGATGCTGTGACACCGATTTCCAGCGATAGTTCAGCCCGGGTCGTTCAGGTTTCTGCCACTTGCGATCGTCGCGTGTGTGCTTAACACCGGGTGTCGTGAAACTGAATCACGCTCTTCACAAATGACAGTGGCATCAACTGTTGACTCATCACCCGACGCCGGGGACCTGCAGTCTCGCTATGACACCTCAAGTACCTGCAGAAAGTGTCATCAGAAACACTACGCATCATCGCAGGATGACTCAGGACGTGACTCCCGAGGCGGTCGTGGCCAAGATTTGACGGCCAGCCGATGACAGTCAATGGCTATCCGTGCCGAGCGTTTCAGCGTGACAACCGATTCTTTGTCACTATGGTTGATCTCGTTTGGGACCAGCAATAGCTTTCCACCGGCGACGACCCGACCAGCGACTCCAATGCACGCAAAATCACTCGCGAGGTCGACCGCGTGGTTGGTTCTCATCATCAGCAGGTTTATCTCACGAAGTTTCCTAACGGGGCCTACCACACACTCCCGCTGGTGTGGAACATCGCACACCAGCGCTGGGTCACGCGGAACGCCGTCTTCCTGACGCCGTCAACCCGAGGCTTCTATCAGAAGACGAAGCTTTGGCATAACGGCTGTATTCTCTGTCATAATACGGCGCCACACCCTGGTCTTCAGGAATCGAATTCTTAACAGGGAATTCGACGTGTCTGGAACAGTGCCGTTGCTGAGTTGGGGATCGCGTGTGAAGCGTGCCATGGCCCTGCTGATTCTCACGTGAGACTGGAGAAGCAACTGGCAGGTTCGGAAGAGCGTCCTGATGATTTTGGTTCTCTGATTGTCAATCCGTCCACTCTGAAGCAGGAACAGTCGCTGCTCGTTTGCTCACGGTGCCACGGAAAGATGATCGCTAAACAGCAGTATGATCGCCAGTGCCTGACAGACGGTGATTTTTTGAATCCGGTGACTGGGATTATGCCGATCGGTACGATCATCCAATGCTGGACCTGAGCACGAAGTTCGATGAAAGTTGGCAGGGAAAGCTTTTCTGGAAGGATGGAACACCGCGAACCACCGCTCTGGAATACCAAGGTCTGCTGATGTCACCATGCTGCGAAGCCGGAGAGCTGACCTGTTTGTCGTGTCACAGCATGCATCACAGCGACCCCAACGATCAGTTGCGTTTTGGCGACTCCCTGCAGCTCCCTGTCGTACAGCAGAACCTGGCATGCACGCAGTGCCATGATAACTACAAGTCCGATGAGCAGCTTCAGCGACACACACGTCATGCGCCTCAGACGCCCGGCAGTCTTTGTTACAATTGTCACATGCCCTGGCAGGCGTATTCGCTTCTGAACCGGGTCCGCAGCCGTCGCATCAGCAATCCATCGGCCGCGGTTACAGACGAATTCGGGATTCCCAATGCCTGCAATCAATGCCATGTCGACAAAACACTGGAGTGGACGCAAAAGTCACTGGCGCTTTGGAAAGGCCCAACGACTGATCCCTCCCAACGCATCACCGCAACGTGTCGTTGACTGTTGTCCACGCGCTTTCGGGACATGCACTGCAGCGTGCTCTGGCTTTGGAGCAATTGGGAGATGCGGGAAATTTTGATGTTGCCGGGTCCGGCTGGCGAAGTCGCATTCTCACCGAGTTGCTTGAAGACAACTACGACGCCAACAGGCTCCTGGCATTCCAGGCACTCAGGAAACTTAACGGCTTCGAGTTTTTCGACTTCGACTACATTGGGACGCGGGACGAACGTCAGGCTTCCGTTCGGGAAGCACGTCAAATATGGCACCAGGTCGCGACGCAAACCGATCACTCCCGGCTTCGGCACATTCTGAATGTGACTACAGATTCAGAGATGGAAGATCTCATTCAGCAGCTGATCAGGGAGCGAAACAAAGTTACCATCGACATCCAGGAATGAATTGTCGGATAAAGACCGCAGGGAGCGGCTCAAACAATTCCAAATCGAACCTGGCACCTGCCACGCAACAGCTGCCAGAGGATCCCACACACCGATGTAATTTTTGGGAACGTCCGGCGCTCCACATTCCCGCTACTGTGCGAGTCGGTTGAATTTCGGCTGCGGACCTGAAGTCACTACGACCCTGAAGACGCCGAACGGATGACACAATGACCCGCCCAACAGAAACGATACAGCTTCATGGGGCGAAAGACTCATGCCCTGAACCAACATCATGATACTGATTGATCTTCGGCGCCTTAATTCGCAGTGGCTTCGCCTGCGGCCATTGAATCATGATTTCATCCACTGTATCGATGGATCCCAGGCCAAAATGAACGACAGAGGCATGTTGTGACTTGAGAGAATCGCCGCTGGTTACAACATCTGTCAGTAACCTGTCGGAAGCCAGCACAGTTACTCGAGCACCCAGACCGGAACATGGTGCGTGGTTCAGTCGTACACCAATCCAGTTTGAATTTGACTCCATTTTGTTCTCAAAAATATGGACAGCAAACGGTGACTCCGCGTTCTCCCGGGCAACGACAATCAGGTCCATCCAGCCATCTCCGTCCAAGTCGTCACTGATGACATTGCGCGAGTCAAACTCCGTGGCAACTCCTGCCTGGAACCCGATATTCAGGAACCCTTCGCCCTGCTGATTGCTGAATAGTACGTTGTGTTCGAATCCGTTCCATGAAATTGGACTCAGCTCCTGCGAAATCATCGATTTCAGAAAGTCATGCACCTCCGGATCCTCCTCCGAATCTGCCGTGTAAATATCATGACACCAGAAGCGTGTACAGTAATCTCTGGCAGTGCTTCCACTAATGTGTCCGTTACCGATATAGATATCACGATCGCCGTCATTGTCGAAGTCGAATGACGAAGCTCCCCATGACCAGCCCGTTCGCGCAACCTGGCTGTTGAATTGTGACTGAGTGAACCCGGCCTCACCACCGAGATACAAGCGGTTTCCGTATCCCATTTTTTCCCGAAATTTCTGGTGTTCCGGAAAATCGTCACGTCCAAGACCAAGATGATCAAGCCGCCGTGCCGTGGTCGATGACATTCCGATCATTAACAGATCCAAACTCGAATCAAGATCGTAATCTCCGAACGTCAGTGCCATTCCGAACGAATGACGGTTGTCCCCTAACGACTCTGTTACATCCTTGAATCTGCCGGCGCCATCATTCGTGTAAATGTCAAGCCCGGAGAAGTCACTTGCGACTGCAAGGTCCAGATCATTGTCCCCGTCCATATCGATAAATGACGCACTGTATGTTCGCCGCCAGCGTTTCGCCGCCAAGCCTGACTCCTCTGTCACATCAGTAAACCGACCATTGCCGTCATTGCGCAGCAGGTATGCCGGAAGCCCGTCATTTGCGTCGTAATAAGGAGTGGGCATCTGGCCTCCGTCGTAGGCCATCTTATATTGGCCAAGCCAGACGTCCAAATCTCCATCTGCGTCGATATCACCGGCCGTGATGACCATAGGATCCAGCAGCCTTTCCGGAAAAGTGAACGTCGTACTTGTCGCTTCGGAGAACCTGCCGTCGTCGCTTCGCGAAAACAATATCAGTTCACCATTCGAAGCACCCAGAAGATTGATTGCTCCGTCTCCGGTGAAATCGGCGAGAATCCCACAAAGCGTCAGGTTACTGCGTTCCAGGTTGATCAGTCGCTCACGTTCAAACTTCCAGTTCCCGCGGTTCCAAAAGAAGGCGTTGAATGAGGGAAGAATAATCTCCGAAAGCCCGTCGTCATTCAGATCGCAGGTCATCAGCATCGCCAGAAAACCATACCGCTGGCTTGTTTCGTTGAGAACTGTGACACGTGAAAACATCGGCTGACCTTGCCGGGACAGCACTTTCAAGTTGGCCGTTTCAATACGACGCGGAACAATCCGGTCCGGTGCCCAGTTAACCAACAGGTCGCCCGTAATACTGTAGTAAGTTTCTTGTGATCTGTTCCGAACGTGCAGTGTCATCGACACGACGGACCGTGGGTCTGCAGAATCCGGCTCAAACCGGGAATGATGCCATTCGGACTGAACAAGGTCGTATCCGCCGGCCTTCATTGTATTCAGCCAATCCTTCCACTCATCACGGGTTAACTCGACATCACCCTGCTCAAAAATGATCGATTCGACTCCCAATTCATGAAGCTGTGATCTGGCGGGTGTTCCCAGAACAATCGTCTCAAATGGAAAGGATTCAAGTACCTCATACTTGTCTGCGCTGTTACGTAATTCGTCCCACAAGCGTACAAACGGTTCCTCATATTCCTGTGCCATGACTTCATCGGACCAAACCGTTCTATCGAGCGATTCACGTTCCGACGCCAGTTTTTCAACCGCCGCGGAAGCGGTCGATTCACCAGCATCAACTTCAACACCAGCATCAACAGCCGTTTGGCGTTCCTGGCGCGGAATCGACAGCCGGTACACTGCAAGGCCAAGCACAACCAGGATCGCGATGGCGACGACAATCAATGGAACCCGAGTTCGCACTTCTGTTTTCATCGATATCCACCAAGCCTGTATGGCTGCACATTCGCTGCTGTGTTTTGGCCAGTTGAATCCATTATGGCCCACCCAGTTCGTCCGTTTGACCTGTTGCCGGGCGGAGGGAAAATGTCAGGACGGTGAAGAATGGCGAACCCCTTGGCAAGGTAATCGAATAAAACGTCTTTGGAAAGGACTCGCTGTAATAAGACAGTTTCAAAACTGCTTACCATGCAGTGATATCCAGGTTTGGGGGGGGCCGCCACTATAACAGTTCCCATTCAGCGCCGAGACGACTTTTAGCATCGAGCAAACTCTTCGGCAGAAGGACAGATGTGAACGGAACTGGCGGCTTGAAATGAGGTTCTTCAACATTCTATGAGTACTGGGCAAAAATGTTCGAGCTACCGGTCCGAACTCTGCAAACGGTGGTCGTCCTGTTCACCACACGGTGATGTCAGCTTTCAAGAGCAGGGCGATAAGCCCACACGAACGCTGCGAGTCATCGGATTACCGAAAATCGTTAAATTACAGCAGTTTACCGTGGCGCTAACAGAACCTCGATGAGCCTGAATTGAATGTGTTCTCCGGACACCTGAGGCTCGTAACCTCATACGCCCATCGCCCCTCTCTCGTTCTACGGGTGCTTCAGTTCCACGACGGCGCTATCATCCAGACGGTGTTCCGATGTCATGCCGGTTGGCCATCGGACTTTGAACCTGCCTCCTGAATGACGGACAAAAAAGAGGCTGGAGCTCGATTGGGACAGATAGCCACTCCCTCCGTAAACCTCGACAGAATTCAGTAGCTCTCCATCAGCCCAGTACTCAACCCAGGCACCGAGCGCACTCGAGTTTCCGCTGCTCCCGGTCAGCCTTACGACGACCGGCTGTTTCTCACGAATTCCATTGTGTTGTAAGAATCGGATAGGTCCGTTGTTCTGCGCCACAATCAAATCAGGCCAGCCATCCTGGTTATTGTCACAGACGGCGAGTCCCTTCGAGTCGTTGCCCAGCACAATCCCACTCTCGCCGGGATCAACCGGCTCGAGATTTCCCTGGCCATCCCCACGAAGCAGCAGCCCGATACCGCCATCCATACGGCCGGTTTCCGGCTGGGGTGCATAAAAATTTTGTCCCAGGATGAGATCCAAATGTCCATCGGCATCAAAGTCTGCAACTGCCATTCCGAAAACCGGAGCTGACTGAGCAAGAAGGGGTAAACGGCGTACCTCAAACTGAACACTACCCAACTCAGAGGATCCGCTGCCCTGATTCATCAGCAGCAAATGTCCCAGCTCATTGGCAGAAAAACGGTCGGCCTGCTCCAGCTTCGGCTCTGTGTAGATGTTGACAAGATCCGCCTCGCCAAACTCTCTGTACGATCCAAACAGGTCAGCCAGATGAGGCATGGCGTTCGTAGAGCAACTGCGGCCGCGAACGGGATAAAGATGCCCGTGCTCATGCATCGCCTCAACACAGTACAGCGTTCCCTCTTCGCCAAACTCACCAGAGTAAACGAGTGCAGGGGACTCGTCACTCGCTTTGTATTTGGTATTCAATCCGACATTGCCGGCCACGTAGTCCATACGTCCGTCGGAGTTGAAATCTCCAGCCACCAAACTGTTGAACCATCCCGAGATCGGTGACAGACCCGCGGCTTCGGTCACCTGTGTCAACGTCCCGGCATTGTTGTCGAACAAGTGGACCGGCCCCCATTCGGTTGCCACCAGCAGATCGAGCCATCCGTCATCATCGGCATCGGACCAAAGCGCCGAGGTAACCAACCCGAGACTCGCAAAACTCCGATCGTGCTGTTCGGTGACGTCGGTGAACTTGCCGCCGTCATTCTGTAACAGGCTGCTGCGTGCCGCGTGCGGGTATTTGCCGGGCTGGACTCGACCGCCCACAAACAGGTCCAGATCCCCGTCGCGGTCAAAGTCCGCGGCCAGGACACAGCTGGAACTAATCCGCAATTGAGGCAAAACCACATCGTCGGGTTTCTCGAATTCGCCGCTGCCTTGATTGAAATACAAACGGTCGGTCAACAGTG